>Ga0163109_10003469_pt1 | contig 12055 bp, 13 predicted proteins | sample CRUFie1St13metaG_FD_108704 | JGI IMG/M metagenome (GOLD analysis project Ga0163109, IMG submission 108704) | Marine microbial communities from the Costa Rica Dome - CRUD Field 142mm St13 metaG | ecosystem: Environmental > Aquatic > Marine > Oceanic > Photic zone | place: Costa Rica: the Eastern... | reverse complement strand
TACATTTCAACCTAATACTATTGTTTATGCTGCAGCACAAGATTCAGAACTAGGACAACAAATTAAGTCAGCAAGAATTGGTGTTGTATGGCATACAACATATACAGGAAATGAATTACAAAGTATGAAGGCATCTTTTGGTGTAGATATATCTAAATTAAAAAGAGTTAGAACAGTATGGGTAGATGATGCATCATATAGAGATGTTTCTGGTAGAGCAACATTTACAGAATCAGAAACACAAGCCATAACTAAACAACTGTCTGGTGCAGGGTCTACATTTAGAAAAATTAATTCAACAATGTTACAAAAGTTTCTTAATTTACAAAACAGTTTAACAGGTGCTCTTGCTGGTGCATCATATAAGACATATAACAATACTAAAGTTAGAGAAGGTAAACCTGTAACAAATCCTAAAAGACATGCCATGGGTTACTCTGTTTTTTTCAATAGTAAAATACAAGAACAGATAGATAAAATGAAAAGTCCTAGAGGAAAAGAAAAATACGAAACATTACAAAAAGAATATATGAGAGAGTTTAAAAAACACTCTAATAATTTACAACAGATAGCAACATTTCAAAACTTTATTGTTAATGCTAAAATGTTAGTTGTAAGGAAGTTGAATTCAGTAAAAAGTATAGGAACATTTATTAGAACATCAAATGGTTATAAAGTAGTAAACCCAGAAGGTTATGTTGCAATAGATAGAGTGTCAGGTGGAGCAGTTAAACTTGTAGATAGAATGGAGTTTAGTTTTAATAACTTCACTGCTGCAAAGGCATGGGATAAATAGTATGAAAGGTTTTAAAGAATATATGATGACAGCGATAACGGCACAAAAAACTAAGAAGTGTCCGCCTGGTTATAAATTCAGTAAAAAATTAAAAGTTTGTGTTCCAATAGGACAACAAAGAGTATACTATCCATTTTTTGGTTATAGAAATGGTGGTAATGGAAACAACAATCAAAATGGAAATGGCTCAAATGGAAATGGCTCTAGTGGAAATGGTTCAAATGGAAATGGAAGTAACGGCGGTGGTAACGGCGGAAATGGAAACGGAAACGGAAACGGATAATGAAAACATTTAAAGACTTATATGAAGATGTTAGAAAAATGCCAGGCGGTGGTTATGGTGTTTTTGCAGATGTATTTAAAAATGGTAAACGAGTAATGACACCTGGTGGAAAACATAAAAAAGAATTGAAAAAAGTATATAAGAATGAAAAAGACGCAAATGATTACATGGCTGCAATTATGATAGCAAAGGGTGGGGGTTAACATGAAAACATTTAAAGATTTATACAACAGTCTTTGGGCTAACATACACAAAAAGAGACAGAGAATCAAACAAGGTTCTGGTGAAAAAATGAGAAAGAAAGGTGAGAAAGGAGCTCCAACAGCTGCACAAATGAAGAGGGCAAAAGAGGGATGAAAAGATTTATAGATTTACAAGAAGCACCTAAAACAGTTGCATTTACTTTTGGTAGATTCAATCCACCTACCATTGGTCATGAAAAATTATGTGATGCTGTAAGAAAGGCAAATCCTAGTGATTATAAAATTTATGCTTCTCAATCGCAAAATCCTAAAAAAGACCCATTACAATATGCAAAGAAAATTGCATACATGAGACAGTCGTTTCCTAAACATAAAAGAAATATTGTAGTATCAAAAGCAAGAAATGTTTTTGAGATATTAGTTGAACTAAACAACTATGAAAATCTGATTATGGTAGTAGGTTCTGATAGAGTAAAAGAATTTGATATATTAATTAAAAAATATAATGGAGTTGCATCAAGACATGGATTTTATGAATTTAAAAATATAGAAGTATTAAGTGCTGGAGAAAGAGACCCAGATGCTGAAGGTGTTACAGGAATGTCTGCATCTAAAATGAGAGTGGCTGCAGCTAATAGTGACTTTGATTCATTTAAACAAGGAACACCACTTAATGACACACAGGCTAAAAAATTATACTTTGATGTTCGTAAGTCTATGGGCATTAGAGAAGAATTAGATTTATCTGATTTTGAAGTATTAAGAGATTTATATCTATCAGAGCAAATATGGAATGTTGGTGATTTAATTATTACAGATGAAGGTTGTGGTGAAATCATTCGTAGAGGAACAAACTATGTTAGTATTATAGATGAAGATAATAAAGTAAGAAAAGTGTGGTTATATGATATTCAAATAGATGAAAAACAAAAAGTAAGACAGGATAAAGATATTAAAGATAAACCTGGTACACAACCTGCTAAATATTATGGAAGTAAAATAGCAAAATCTACAAAACAAAAAAGAGCTGCACAGTTTGCCAAACAGACTAAAATGGATGATGATGACCCAGCTGCATATAAACCAGCACCAGGCGATGCAACAGGAAAAACAAAACCATCAAAACATACTAAGAAGTTCAAACAGATGTTTGGTGAACAAAAATATCCATGTCCACCTGCAACACAAGACTTGGAAATCAATACTAAAAATAGAGACAAGACTATTAAGAAATATAACTATGGCCCATTGAATGTTACTGAGCCTGGTGACTATTGGAAAGATATCGCTAAGTATTGGAAAACAACAGAGGCCGCAGCTAAAAAATCTTTATGTGCAAATTGTATTGCATTTGACATATCACCTAGAATGGATGACTGTATGCCAGGTGAAACATCAGATAAGGATGGTCGTTTAGGATACTGTTGGATGCATCACTTTAAATGTCATAGTGCCAGAGCATGTCACACATGGGCAAAAGGTGGGCCTATAAAAACAGATGAAAAATCTAATGAGTTTCATAAAAGGTCTTCGCTACCAAAAGAAGTAAAAGAAGAAGATAATCCTAGAATACCTAGAAAGAAAGGACAACCAGCTGGAAGTAAAAAACATTCTGATTTATATACAGATGAGAACCCAGAGGGCACAATACATGGATTAGGATTCAAAGATGTAAAGACTGCTAAGGCGAGTGTTGCTAAGATTGAAAGGTCTGATAGAACACATGCACACAAAATACAGGCAGCAGTTGCTATGGAACAAAGAGCAAAAGAAATGGGTAAGAAGGCTGAGGCAGCAATCTATCGTACATACATTGAGAAGATGAAAAGAAAAACTAAAAGAATGAGAGAGTTTACTGATTATATGTATGAAAGAGCACCTGATACACAGGATGCTATGAAAAGATACAAAGCTGGTAAAGCAGGATTCACAGATATTGCACATTTAAAAGCAAAAGGATTAATTAAGAGAGCTGATGGCACAAAGAAAAAATCAGACAAATATGAAATGACTGAGGAGTTTAAATTTTACCCAGAAGATTTACATGAGTATATTCAGATACCAGATTTTCCTAAAGATGATATGCAAAAAGAAATGTCAATCGTTAGAAAATATGTTGAGACAAGAACAGATAAAGATGTAGAATCTGTTGCAAATAATGATGAAGATTCTTTCTACTCAATCAAAGAATATTTAAAAAAGATTAAAGTAGCATTTCATGAAAACGAATTAAGAGATATTGTTAAACAGGCAGTTCCTACAATTAGACATTTTAAAAACAAGTTTAATCGTAAAAGACCTTTTGAGATAGATGGTAATCTAGATGTATTAGGAAGTAAGACAAATAAAACTAGGTCATATCCTAGTGGACATTCTACACAATCTATGATTATAGGTTTGTATGCATCAGAGAAGTTCCCAGAACACAGAGATGGTATTATGGAAGCTGCAAAAGAAGTTGGTATGGGTAGAGTAAAAGCTGGATTTCATTTTCTATCAGACCACATAGCTGGACAGATGTTAGGAACAAAAATGTTTGAAATGATGAACAAAGAAGACTATGGAAAAGCTATGAAAGAATACTATGAGATAGGAACAGATAATTATGTAAACTATCTTAAAGATATTACACCAGGTGAGGAGAAACAAGCAGAGTACAAACAAATAGCAGAGGAGAAAAAGAAATGCCCTAGATGTGGTGCTATAAATGAAACACCATTTGACAAATGTCATAATTGTGGATTACCTCATGATGAGTTTGCCACATATGATAAGAATGAAAAACTCAATGCATTTGGTGAGATAGATGAGGAAGCAGAATATCAAGGAAGAAAAGTTAAACTAAATAATCCAACACGCGGAGATGTAAAGAAATACAAAGTCTATGTGAAGAATGAAAAAGGAAATGTAGTCAAAGTAGAGTTTGGTGACCCTAATATGGAAATCAAACGAGATGACCCAGCAAGAAGAAAATCATTTAGAGCCAGACATAATTGTGATAACCCAGGCCCGAAATATAAGGCTAGATACTGGTCTTGTAAGTTTTGGGAGAAAGGAAAGTCTGTGACAGACTTAATGAAAGGATAAATACTACTATGGATGAATTGAACGAAAAAATAGAGGGTTTAGTTAAGAAAGCTGAGAAGTCAGGAATGCCATATGGTATACTCAAAAAAGTATATGATAGAGGTATGGCTGCATGGAGAACAGGACATAGACCAGGTACAACCCCACAACAATGGGCGTTTGCTAGAGTAAATTCATTCGTTACAAAATCCTCAGGTACATGGGGTGGTGCAGATAAAGATTTAGCAAAACAAGTCAGAGGTGAAGATGTGGAAAAAAGAAAAAATGCAAAAGATATGATAGGACAGGTCAGAGAAAAACTTGGTAAAGATGCTGACGCTGGTGACTATGTAAAAGATTTTAGAAAATCAAAGGCACCACAGTTCAAAGGAAAGTCAGATAAGAAGATACAGAAAATGGCAATCGCAGCATATCTAGATTCTAAAGAAGAAAAAGATTTAGATGAGGCACTTAAATTAAAGTATGCTGTTGTTGATACCTCTAAAAATAACGAAGTTATTGCTATGGGTTCTGATGAAAAAGATATGCAAGATACTATGCGTAGAAGAAAAGAACGCTCTTTAAAAGTTGTTAAATTAAAAAGACCTACTAAGAATGATAAAATGATAGGATATCCACTCAAAGAAGAAACTTGTCCAATATGTCATCAAGACCCATGTGTATGTGAAAAAATACAAGAATCAGGTCATGAAGATGTGGCATCTATGAAAACACAAGTACAAATTGCTATGGATGCATTACAAAAGATGAATACAGAATTAGGAAAACTAAGTGATGAAGATAATCTTCCTACTTGGTGGACAAACAAAGTTTCAACAGCAGTGAGTAAACTAGATGGGATGGCTGACTACATTGATGCGAAACACGACCAGGGGCAAAGAATGAATGAAGATAATATAACAGAAGAAAAAGTATTTGTAGTCAGATTTGAAAAGGAAGGCATGAGATTTGCTGTACCATTTAGTGATATGAAAAGGGCAAAGGATGGTGAGAAGATATTAAAAAAATCTGCTGGAGTTAGTAATGTTAGTATAACAAAAGACATACTAAAACCAGGTGTCAGTATGTCTAAATTCAGAACAAGACAAGAAGGTAGAATTTTACCAGAAAGTAAAATGGGTGCATTATTCTTAGACATGCAAATGGATGCTCAAGAAATGTCTGAAAGAGATTTTATTAAAACATACTCTAAACAAGGATTCCAAGCAGCAGAACTCAAAAGATTATTTAAACAATTTAATGAGGAAGTAGAACATAGGATGGTCAAAGCAGCTGCACTTGCAACATCAGTATGGGCAGAGAAAAGACATGTAGACCCAGCAGATGTAGATATGAAAGCAACTGCTGCAGATAGAAAGGCTGCAGATAAAAATATCATCATTCAGTTAAGAAGAGCTCAAGACATGGTGAAACAGACTGGTAGACAAGACCAGACAGGTATCGAATTTTTGGACAAGAAGAAACAAAAAGTTGATTCAAAAATTATAAATAAAGCATTAGATATGTTCGATAGAATGAAACCTAACGATAAACAAAAAATGCAACAATCAATCGGTAAGTCATATAGAGATTTACTCAAAACTGTACAAAGAGGACGCGTATAATGAAATATTTAGAAACAAAAGAAGGCAGTCTTGAAGAAGCAATCTCTCAGGCTATCAACGAAAAAAAATTAGACCCAGTCGGTAAAGAAGATGGTGATATTGATAATGACGGAGATAAAGATGCTTCTGATAAGTATCTTGCTAAAAGAAGAAAAGCAATCACCAAAGCTATAAAAAAACAAGACCAGAAAGAAGAGTTAGATAAAGATGATGAAAAGACAGTTCAAAAAATAGCAGATAAACTAAAGAAGGCAAGTAAGAAACATGCAAATCAAGCTAAAAGTTTAGAAAAAGATTTACAAGATAATGTTGATGAATCCTTAGAAACTATTCAAAAAGCAAATGATTCTAGAAGAGAATCTATGAGAAGTATTCTTGCTAATATGTGGAATATGAATGAAGGTAAATCACCTTTTGAAAAAGATGAGGGATTTGCAAGTGATGCACAAAGAAGGGCTGCATTTGCAAGTGGATATAAAGAAAAAGGTAAAAAGAAAAAAGAAGAAGTTGAAAAGTCTGGTAAGACTATGACAGGTAAAGCACCAACTAAAGTTGAAGTAGAACCTAAAATAAAATGAATGAAAAACATAAGAGAACTTTTAAAGGTAAACGAAGAAAAGTTACCTAGAATCTACTGTGATATGGACCAAGTTCTCTGTGCGTTCATAAATGCAGCAAATCAAATAACTGGTCAACAGTTTCAAAAAATGAATAAAGATACTCGTTGGAAAATGATATCTAATGTAAAAGGATTTTGGGAAAATTTATCATGGATGCCAGGGGCAAAAAGATTGTATCAAAGGATTGCAAAATATGACCCCTACATATTATCGGCTTACCCAGATAGAGATGTCAATGCTAGAGGGGGTAAAGTTAAGTGGGTTTTGAAGAATACTAAGATTCCAAAGTCACGAATACTAGTAGTAAAAAGGGTCGAAAAACAACGCTACGCCACCCATAATGGAGAGTTTTCTGTTCTGATAGATGATTATATCAAAAATATCAAAGAGTGGGAAAATAAGGGCGGTGTTGGAATACATCATACTGATGTAAGTCGGACACTAAAAGAACTATCAAATTTGGGGTATAAATAATTATAAATAGTATGAAAGTTTTTAAATTAGTTTATTTTAAAAAAGGAGAACGAATATGAGTGCTTGGAATATGAATGATGGTAGTGCTTTAACAGGCACCCATACATTTACAAACGGTAGTGCAGTTGTCAATGGTAATGCATCTGCCGTATATAAATCAGAAGTAAAAATCGGAGATGTTGTTACATCTGCTGGTGGAGAGAGTTTAAGAGTTAAAGATTTGTCACCAGCTAGAACAGTTGCAACTTCAGGCGTTAATGCTAGTACAAATGTTGTCACATTTACCGCACATGGTTACACAAATGGTACAGAAGTTACATATAACGCTGGTGGTGGAACTGTTATGGGTGGACTTTCTGATGGCGGACAATTTTTCATTATAGATAAAGCAGATGATACTTTTAAACTTGCAGCTACCTCTGGTGGTTCTGCGATAGATATCACTGGTACAGGAAATAACGCACAGAATTTTGTTGGTGAAACTAACACAGGTATGACAATGACATCTAATATGTCAGGTAGCACTGAATCTGGTGTTGCTGCAAATGTTTCAAGACCACCTGTAGATTTTGCATCTGGTGACCCACAAATTAACTCTAATATTTTAGGTATTACAGAGGGTGAATCTGTTGCTGGTGTTGATAACATTACTAACATCGCAGTAAGTGAAGATGGTGCAAGATATGTTCAAGCACCTACTGTAACTGTTGCTGCTCCAACTACAAGAACTATTGCAACTGCAAAAGTTAATACTACAGACAATACAATTACTGTAGATGCTGGACACAATATGAGAACTGGTACCAAGTTAACTTATACCTCTGGTGGAACAAATATGCAAATTGCAAGTTCTGATATTGATGATGATGATGCAGTATTTGTAATCAATACTGGTTCTACTACTGAATTCAAGATTGCAACATCACTTTCAAACGCACAAGCTGGTACAGCTGCTAACATTACTGGTGCTGGTAATAACTCACAAACTTTTGTAGGTGATACTGCTACAGCAACTGCATCTATATCTGGTGGTGTCGTAACAGGAATCGCAGTAACAGCTGTTGGTTCTGATTATCAATCAGTTCCTACTGTTACAGTTGAAGTACCAAAAATGACTATTCCTACAAGTGCAGTTAATGCTAGTACGAATGTTATTACTTTTGCTGGACATGGATTGACTGATACTGACCAAATTACATACAACCAAGTTGGTGGTGGTACTTTGATGACTAATGTAACTGATGGTCAAACTGTATTTGTTAGAGACAAAACAGATGATACATTTAAGATTGCTGCTACTTCAGGTGGAACTGCAATTAACATTGGTACAGGACACAATGCTCAAACATTCACAATCGTAACTGATGCTGTACAAGCAACTGCTGTTGCAACTCAAGGTCTCGGTGATGATGGTGATACTGACCAAAGAGAAATCGCACATGTCGGTTGGGTTAAGAAAACTGTAGGTTCTGGCGGTCGTGCTGGTAGAGTTCACTATGAAACTCTAGTTGCCGCATCAAGTATGTCTGGTGACGCAGAAGATATCGCAACACCTGATAGTTAAGATATTATCGAGGGAACTTAGGTTCCCTCAAATATTTTGTATAAATAATTTAAACATTGGAGTATATTATGGCAGAGATTGATAAAGATAATTTAGAAGAAAAGATTAAAGTTCTAGATGAAGACATAGCAAAGGTTAATGACCATCTTGTCAAACTAGAAAAAGATAAAGCAAATGCATTGGCGACAATGAATGCTCTACAAGGAGCAAAGTCTCAATGTGAAACTTTAATAAAAGAATTACATAATGATGAAGACCAGTCATCTGGTTCTGGTGATGATAGTTGATACTATCAGTAACATTCCCCTAATATAATTGGGGTTTATATAAACTGAGACTTCGGTCTCACAACAGGAGAAGCCAAATGGCAGATAAAAAGATAACCGCACTGACTGATTTAAGTACAGGTATTGCGGGTGCTGATTTACTTCATGTAGTAGATGACCCTACAGGTACACCTATTAACAAGAAAGTATCAGTAACAAACTTTGTAAACAACCTACCATCTTTTATCGGTTTTAGTAACTCAACAGAAGATATATCTTCTGCTACTCAAACCGCTATCTCAGTTGCAACAGCTGTTACATTCCTTGAAACAACAGGAACTAATGCTGCTACAACACTAGCTGATGGTACAGTTGTAGGTCAAATCAAAATTATCGTTCATGATACAGCTGGTGGTACATCTGAAATGACACCTGCTGATGCTCTTGGATGGGTTGATGCTGACTTCGCTACTGCTGGTGATACATGCACATTAATGTGGACAGGCACAAAATGGGTTGTAATAGCATCTCATGCTGCTGCAGCTGACACAGGTGTATGTGAGGTAACAGCAACTGACTAATACTCAGTAAGTTATCGTACACTACAGTACACAGAATTTGGGGGGATGAACTTCCCCCCAAGTTTTAATTAAAGGAAAGAATTATGAAAACATTTAAAAAATTTTTAAACGAGGCAAGTGGATTTCCAACAGGACCTGTTGGTGAAAATCCTAATAACTTAGCGGGTGAGGTTACAGATACTCTGGGAACAGACATGTCTAATCCTGCAAACTTAAAGAGAATAAATGCTATCATAGGTGCTATTGCAAACATGGAATATTTGATACCAGAACACGCAGTTGAAAGACTGAGAAATTCTTTAGATAAAATTCATTTAACATTTCCTAAAGTTCCTGCAATGGAAGGTAAAAGTGGTTCTTTTGATTTACCATTAACACTATTTGGTGGAAGATTTGGTAAAACAGGAACAGAGGCACCTGATGAAATTACAAATGATGATGGCATATCTCATATGGTAGAAGGTGGACTATCACTTAAACTAAGATACGAAATGATGCCTAACAATAACTCTTGTAAAATCTTTGCTAGAATTGAGTAATTAAAAATGTATGAGAAGATAACACCTCAAAATGTTATCATGTACGCAATAAAAAATTACGATAACCCACAATGCGAAGGTGAAAAAGAATTTGAGGATGATTTAAAAAGATTTAAGTATATTAAGAGACTTCTTAGGAGATACTATGAGACTGGTGTTTTAAAAGAAAGACTTCTTTTAAATCATCTTATTGTCTTGAATAATGTATTTAGCCCAGAGGCAGCAACTACACTACTTCTATATAAGATTCAACCATCATACTGGCCAGCACTTAAATCTTTTTTAATTTTCCTAAATACTATAAAAAATGATGAACTAAAAGAGATAAATGCAGACACAAAAGTTTTACAAACACTAGGACAGATATAATGGGTAGAGCAATAGATTTATTTGTAACTTATAGATTCCTTAAACTATTAACAACTCCGTTCGATAAAACAGAGGCATTTAAGTTAGGAATTATAGACAAAAATGGTCACAGAATATTAAAACCAAAATCCACAAAACCTGAGGTGGAGATAGCCACTACTGCTCAAAAAAATGCATATACGATTTTACACAAACTAGTTTTTAATATCAAAAAACTATTCAACAAAGTACCAGGTCTCAAAACTAAAGTAGGAACATATGCAGCTGCACTATTCTTACTCAAAGATACATTTAAGGAATCTGTTGATGACCCAGATATATTTGAAAAAGAATTTGTAAAATTTCTTAAAGAAAATGACATAGAGTTTGATAATGAAATATCAGAGGAAGTCATAGGATTTGGAGAAGTTTTACCTAAAGGAAACTATGTTCTAGTTAACGATATACTAAATAAAGAAGATGAAGAGATTGCAGCATCCAAAGGTGATTTAGTCATGACTTTTGAAGATGAGGCTGCAGCAGACACTATATTAGGAGTGGATATATTCCCCGTAATACATGTCGCATCAAAAGAAAAGATATTTGTATCTTTAGATGATATAGAGGAAGCAGAAGATGACAGCTAAATGGAAACAGATTCAAACTTATCATGATAGTAAAACTATGCATGAGAGTAAGTTTAACATAACAAAAAAACAAGCAAAGATGATTCTCGACTTGAAAAAAGATGAACTTAAAAAAATGAGATTTCTTGCTATGTTAGATATCGACAAAGATGAAGTTAAACAGTTAGCAAAAAAAGACCCATCTATTATGAAAGCAATCGGTAGACAAGGTGGTAGTTTTAGAACATCACTTGTTAGAAGAAGAGCTAATGAAGATGCACCAACAGTACACACAGGCCCAGCAATAGCAGGAACAGGTGATGATTCATCAGTTGTGGTGGTTAGAAAGAAAAAGAAAAAAGAAATAATCACAGGTGAAAAACCATTGTCAAGATTAGACGGAAGAACTAAGGCCTATAAACTACACGCACAAAGATTACAATCACAAAGAGAAAGAAGACAAAAACTAAAAGATTCTAGGTCTAATAAATTTACAAAAGGATTAAAAGAAAAATTTACTGATTTCTCTAGAGAAGAATTTATTGTAGAGGATAATGTTGCAATACTTAGAAAAATTGTTAAGGACAAAAGGAACATGCCTATAAAACTTAAAGATGGTCAAATGAAAGTAGATTTATTTACTGCCAGTGCCTTTGTTCAAACATTAGACAATAAAAAAATAAAACCAGATACTAAAAAGAAATTAGAATTTTTAATTAACAAAGGTTCAAAATCACAGTTTTTAAGAACAGTAAATGCTGTTTTTAAATAGGATTCAGTCATGAAAACTTTCAGAATGTTCACAGAAGATTACATGGATTCATACGCACTACACAGGACTAGTACAGGCCCTGGTATCAATGCATATGTTCCTACTGCTGACTTGAATTTGAGAGCACAGAAAAAAATCAAGGGAGGCAAAGGGAACTCAATGAAAGAAAAATCAAATTTACAAACAACACCAGTTAATGCCATAAACTTTATACTTGATGATATTAGGCGTGTCGCTGTAAAAGAACTTCAAGGTGGTAAAACCACATTGACAAATAGAATTGCTAAACTGG
>Ga0163109_10003468_pt1 | contig 12056 bp, 14 predicted proteins | sample CRUFie1St13metaG_FD_108704 | JGI IMG/M metagenome (GOLD analysis project Ga0163109, IMG submission 108704) | Marine microbial communities from the Costa Rica Dome - CRUD Field 142mm St13 metaG | ecosystem: Environmental > Aquatic > Marine > Oceanic > Photic zone | place: Costa Rica: the Eastern... | reverse complement strand
ATGTTAGCAAGAAAAATAGTCCAATCAAGTGCTGAGTCTCCTCCACCAGCAATAACAACTTTTTTATTCCGATATATTTCAGGATCTTTAATCATATATTCAACTCCATTTTCTTCAAATAAACTGATGTTATCTAAATTAGGTTTTCTTGGTTCAAAACTGCCTAATCCACCCGCAATTGCTATTACCGGGGCATTATGTTTTGTTCCTTTATTTGTAGTCACTGTAAAGCTTTTATCATTGTTTTGGATAATTGTATCCGCTCTTTCACCTAATGTAAATCCTGGTTTAAATTGTTTACATTGTTCTAATAAATTTTCTGTTAAGTCACCAGCTAAAATTTCAGGAAACCCCGGAATATCATAAATTGGTTTTTTAGGGTAAATTTCTGAGCATTGACCTCCAGGTTGAGCAAGAGCATCTATTAAATGACACTTCATCTTTAACAATCCAGCTTCAAATACTGTAAATAGGCCCACAGGGCCTGCTCCTATTATTAGTATATCTGTTTTAATCATGTTGTTATTTTAGTGCTCAAATTTAATCATTTTTAAATCTCAAAAGAATTTTTTTTGTTAATATCATATCAACAAAAAAATAAATATCACTATTTTTGTGAAAATTATTAATATTGGCTATAAAAATCACAGAAGATTGTATTAATTGCGGAGCTTGTGAGCCGGAATGCCCTAATAATGCGATTTATGAGCCCGAGACGTTTTGGAAACTATCTGAAGGGACTAGCTTAAAGGATGAAACCGAAATGGATCCTATCTCTGATGATGTTTATTTTATTGCAACAGATAAGTGTACTGAATGTATAGGATTTCACGATGAGCCTCAATGTGCTGCTGTTTGTCCTGTTGATTGTTGCTTAGATGATGAGGATAATGTCGAAACTGAAGAACAATTACTTGAAAAGAAAAAAAAGCTGCACGGCTAGCTAATAAACTTTATACGGCAATAACCTCAATGTCAGGATTAATTTTTTGCCTTAAAAGATTTTCAATTCCGTTTTTTAGTGTTACTGTTGATGAAGGACAGCCATTACAAGCTCCTTTTAATTCAACTTTGACAATATTATCTTTGTATGAGGCTAGTGAAATTTCTCCTCCATCTAACTCAACAGCTGGCCTAATATATTGATTCAATATACTTTTAATTTGATTTTCAATATCACTAGATTCTTTTTTAACATCTAAAGTTTTTTCTTTTTTTATACTTTTATTATTATTTTGATTTACAGTTTTGATGCTAAAATCATTATTGTTTAAAAAATCACTAATAAAAGATCTTAGTTGAATAGCAATAGATTCCCATTCAATATTATCAGTTTTTGTTATTGAAATAAAATTTGAGTTTACATAAATTTCTTCTACAAAAGGAAAGTCAAACAATTTATTTATTAATTCTATTTCATGATTATTATTTTTTGATTTGATTTGTATGCTTTGAGTTGTTAAAATTTTATTACATACAAATTTCATTACTTTAGGATTAGGGGTGCTTTCAGCATAGATACTATATAACATTTTTATATTTTTGGTCAATACACAAAAATAAATATAATATGCCATTAATTACAAGTGTTCGAGGAAAAAAGCCTACAATTCATCAAAATGTTTTTGTTGCTGATAATGCATCTATTATTGGTGATGTTTGTATAGGATCAGAAAGTTCAATTTGGTACAATGCAGTTTTAAGAGGAGATGTAAATAAAATTAAAATTGGTAAAAGAGTAAATATACAAGATGGTGTAATTATTCACTGTACATATAAAAAAAGTTCTACAGTTATTGCTAATAATGTTACTGTTGGTCATAATGCAATTTTACATGGTTGTATAATTAAAAATAATGTTTTAGTTGGAATGGGAGCAATAATTATGGATAATGCAATAATCGAATCCAATACAATTATTGCAGCAGGCTCAATTGTTCCTGCAGGAAAATTGATAAAATCTAATAGTATTTATAAGGGAATCCCTGCAAAACACTTTAAATCATTGGATAAGATTGAAGCTGAAAAAAATATTATGAATTCTGCAAAAAATTATGTAATGTATTCTTCATGGTACAAAGAAAATTAAGTATCAAGATCAATTTCTTTTAATTGTATTTTTTCTTTAAAAAATAATTTTGCACTTTTTTCAAATGATTTGGTAAAGTTTGAAACATAAAATGAATCTTTTATTGTTCTTTTGTTATTATTCAATAGATCATTTTCTCTAAGTTTATTAGTTATGTAATCTGTAATTATTTTTGATGATTGAAAGACAGATACACATCCATTGTAATAATTATTTATTTCTTGTTGAATAAGGGGATAGTGGGTACAAGCCAAAATTAAATGAGTGATGTTTTTTAATTTAGCATTAGATAGATAATTATTAATTACAGTATTACTAATTGCTTCATTAAAATATCCTTCTTCAATCATTGGAGCAAGAAGTGGAGTAGCTAGTGATCTTACATTATTATTTGATATTCTAGTTATTTTTTTTTTATAAATTTTAGATCTAACAGTTGCTTTTGTTCCAATAACACCAATTTTACAATTTTTTATATTATTTTTTATATAGTTTATTATAGGGTCAACTACATTAAAAATCATTACTTTTTTATTTTTCTTTTCAAGCTCATTAAATGCAACAGATGATGCTGAGTTACATGCTATAATTATTGCTTTACATTTTTTTGTTTTTAAAAAAGCGATAATTTTTTCAGAAAACTGTTTTATTGCTTCATTAGATTTTTCTCCATAGGGTAAATGTTTGGTGTCTCCAAAATAAATTATTTTCTCATATGGTAACCGTTTTTTTATATTATGTGCTATAGTTAAGCCACCTATTCCGGAATCAAATATACCTATTGGATTTGATTTCATTTGTTTCTCAAGCTATTTAAATCAATTTAAAAAATTGATTTATAGACCTAATTTCTTTTTTACTTGAGGTAATATATTTTCACTTTCGTTAGCATATAAAATTGAACCAATACTTTTGTCAAATATATAAGTATAATTACCGCTTTTAGCTACTTCTTCAATTGCATTTCTTGCTTTAGTTAAAATAGGCTCAAGTAACTCTTGCTCTTTTTCTTGCAAATTTTGTTGTGCATTTTGTTGAAACGCTTGAATTCGTTGCTCAAGACTTGAAATTTCAGCTATTTTATCTTGTTTTACTAAATCAGTATAGGAAGATTCATTGTTTTGGTATTCTTGAACTCTTTGTTGATATTCTGCAGTCATTGAACTTAATTGAGATTCTAGACTTTTCGCAAATTCTTGAATAGTATTTTCTGCAGTTTTTCTTTCAGGCATAAGTAAAAGAAGTTCTTGTGAGTCAATGTAGCCAAACTTGTTTTGTCCAATTATCTCTGAGGATAATAAGGATAATAAGAAGATAAATATGTGCTTTTTCATGTTAAAAATTTTAATTATTAATTAGTATCCAAGTATTTGAAGTACTTTGTCTGATTTGTCTAAGTTGTTATTTTTATATAACATAATTAATTCGCTTGAACTATCAAATATAATTTGATACTTGCTTTTTGATGCTAGTTGTTGGATAGCATCATATATTTTGTCTTGTATAGGTGTTATTAGTTCTTGACGTTTTAAATTAAGAGAGCCCTCTGGCCCAAAGTATTTTTGTTGTAGTGAATTAACTTCATTTTCTTTTTTTATGATTGCTTCTTCACGTTTAATTTGCATTTCATTAGTCAATAAAATTTTTTCCTCTTGATACTTTTTATACATTTGATCAACTTCAGCGTATCTTTCTTCTATCTCTTTTTGCCATTCTTTTGATATTTCATCAATTTTGCTTTGAGCTTGTGAAAATTCAGGCATTTTACTTAATATATAGTCAGAGTCTACATAAGCAAATTTTTGACAAAAAACGTTATTTAACACAAGAAGGTTGCAAACTATTATTAATATATATTTTTTCATAATTATAATTTAACTGCAAATTTAATTAAAATTGTTGACCCATAGAAAAGTGGAATTGACCACCATTAGCATTTGGATGTAGAGGAAGTTCATCTAAACCCCAACCATAATCAAGTCCCATCATTCCAATCATTGGCAACATAATTCGTACTCCAAAACCAGCTGATCTTTTCATAGTAAACGGGTTAAAATTATCGAATTTATCCCAAGCATTACCCGCTTCTACAAAGCCTAATGCATAAACAGTTGAACTTGGATTTAAGCTAATGGCGTATCTAATTTCAGTTGTATATTTATTATAGATTGTAGCACCTGTCTGAGGAGAAACAGTGTTATTATTATAACCTCTTAGAGAAATTAATTCTCTACCATCATAAACCATTCCCATTCCACTTAGTCCATCACCTCCAACATAAAACCTTTCAAAAGGAGCGATACCTAAATCATTATTATAGGCTCCAAGCAATCCCATTTCAATTTTTGTAGCAAGAACTAATTTATCAGTGAATGCTGAAAACCATGAGGATTTAAAATTCCATTTGTAGAATTCTATCCATTTATACTTTTCTTGATCAGAAACACTAGAATAGTCATCTGTTTTATTAATCAATGAGTACGGTGGAGTTAGTTTGAGACTTAACAGAAAATCAGATCCTCTCCTAGGAAAAATAAGTTGATCTACTGAGTTTCTTCCTAATCGAATATCATAACTTATGTTATTTGAGTAACCGTTATTAAATGTAAAAAATGTTTGAGAATTTATAAGCTCATATTTTTGAAAATTAATTCCGTTATAAATAGTAAAATAGTCATCTGGGAATTTTAATCTTTTCCCTAGTCCCAGTGTTAATCCTGTTAACTCAATAGCCTGTCTAGCATCACCACTTTGACCGTTTGATGAGATGGATTTATATAAAGAAATAGATAAAGAATTAGGTTTTTTACCTCCTAGCCAAGGTTCTAAAAATGACATTCTATATTGTTGATAATAAATACCATTTGAAGAAGCACTAATATTAAATTTTTGTCCATCTCCAGAAGGTAATGGATCCCATTTATCTTTTTTTAACACATTTCTTGTTGAAAAATTGTTAAAAGTGAATCCTAATTGTCCAACAATTCGTCCTGCTCCCCAACCACCTTGTAATTGGATTTGATCAGAAGATTTTTCTTCAAGTATATATGTTATGTTTACTTCATTTTTGACAGGGTCAGGATCAATTTTGACATCAAATGCCTCAGGGTCAAAATATTGCATTTGAGCTAATTCTCTTTGAGATCTCATAATATCAGATCTTTTAAAAAGATCTCCAGGTCTAGTTCTCAATTCACGCATGATGACATGATCATTAGTTTTTGTATTACCTTTAACATTTACTTTATTTATTCTTGCTTGTTTACCTTCATAAATTCTAATTTCTAAATCAATTTTTTTATTCTTGACGCTTGTTTCTACTGGTGTAGCATTAAAAAATAAGTATCCATCATCCAAGTAAAGAGAACTTAGATCATTACCTTCTCCTGATCCAAAAAGACGCATATCTAAAATAGATTGATCAAAAACATCACCTGACTTTATTGCTAATGTTTGATTTAGTTGTTCATTTGTGTATACTGTATTTCCAGTAAATGATATTTTTCCAAAACTATATTTTTCTCCTTCACTTATATTCATTTCAATAGTTAAAGTATTGTCTTGGTTTAAATAAACAGTATCGTAAGTTATTCTAGCATCTCGATATCCTATTTCATTATATTTTTTAATTATATTTTTTTTATCATTTATAAAGTTTTGTTGAATAAACTTAGAGGCTTTGTAAAATCTCCAAGCATTTTTCTTTTTTGTTTCTTTCATACTTTTTCTAATCTGAAAGTCACTTATAGCATATATACTGTCTTTTTTAAATATTAAATTTTGTTTAGTATTAAAGATCTTTTTTCTTCCATTTATAATAATATTTTTAATTTTTACTTTTTTTCCTTTATTAATTGTGAAAGTTAAGTTTTTATAATTATTTTTTAATGTATCAGGAGATACAAGATAGTTCACGCTGATTTTGTAAAAGCCTTTATTAATAAAATATTCTTTTATCTTGTTAACACTATTATTAATGAGATTTTTAGTTAAAACATCACCTCTAGTTATGTTAAGTTCTTCTTTTAGAGAGTTAATGTCAGATTTACTTATTTTACCTTTAAATTTAAATTTAGATAATCTATTTTGTTCCTTTATGTTGATGTTAAGGAATATAATGTCATCAATAATTTTTTCAATTAAAATGTCAACGTCAGAAAACAACCCTTGTTTCCATAAATTTTTAATTGCTGAAGAAATTTTATCACTAGGAATAGTAATTTCTTCTCCAACTTTCAGGCCTGAAATTTCTAGAAGAGTGCTTTTGTTTAAATTTTGAACTCCAGTAACTGTAACACCTCCAATTTCATATTTTTTTGGAGATGAGTAGTCAATTATTTGATTGTTTTGAGCTAACAAATTTAAATTTAATATTAAAAATGGGATCAAATATCTTAACATGCTTGATTTTTTTGTTCTACTGTATTTCCAAATCTTCTTTCTCTAGACTGAAAATCTATAATTGCTTTTTCTAAGTCAGATTTTCTAAAGTCTGGCCATAATGTATCAGTAAAGTAAAATTCTGAATATGCGCTTTGCCAAAGTAAAAAGTTACTTATTCTATATTCTCCACTTGTCCGAATTAAAAGCTCAGGATTTGGAACGTTTTTTGTACTAAGATATTGCTCAAAAAGTTGTTCATCTATTTTGTCGCTAGTGATCTTGTGTTTAATTATTTTTTTTACAGCACTTATAATATCCCATCTACCACTATAACTTAAAGCAAGAATAAGTGTCATTCTATTATTGTTTTTTGTTTTTTCGATAGACGAATTTAATTGTTCTTTAGCATCTTGAGGTAATAAGTTTGTATCTCCAATAGACTTAAGTTTAATATTATTTTTTAACAGTGTTTTTGTTTCACTGTTTATTGATGAAATTAAAAGTCGCATTAATGATTTTACTTCACTTTTAGGACGTGACCAATTTTCAGTTGAGAAAGCATAAAGAGTTAAAAATTTTATACCTATTTGCGCTGACATTTCAACAGTTTCTCTTACTGCTTTAACACCGCTTTTATGTCCAAAAAGTCTTAGTTTACCTTTTGTTTTTGCCCATCTTCCATTCCCGTCCATTATGATGCCAATGTGTTTAGGTAAATTATTTGTATCTATTTTGTTCATTGACGATAACTATTAATAGTCACAACCTGCAGTGTTATTTTTTAGTTTAAATGATAAAGTAATTCCAGTAAAAGAGTACCAGTCTTTTTTATTAGGATTACCTCTTTCTCTACCAGCGTAATTAATTTGTGGATTGTTTGTTGGGTCAGATAGTTCCTGTGCTTGATTTGTCATTTCAACCGGCCACTGAGAGTTGTTAATATTTGGTCCAGGGTAGGTTGTGCTAACATCATCTAAATAATCAGTAAATGTTTTTCTAATTCCATATTCTAAAATAATATTAAAAGATTCATTAACTGCAATTTTAACCCCACCTCCCATTGGAATAGAAAACTGCATTAATGAATATCTTTTCCTATCTGGGAAGGTTGTTGTTTCCTGTCCTTCAGTACCTAGTGGTTGAAGTTCAACCCATTCTCCATTTTTATTTTCTGCTTTTGGATTAAAATGAAAAAGAGAAATACCAGTATATACAAATGGTGTCCATGTATATAATGGATTGCCTGATTCGTATGGTAAAAAATTAAACTCTAATTGTCCAGATAATTCGTAAATTTTTGACTTGAAATGAAGCATTCTAGACTGAGCAATAGTGTCTGAGGATTCTCTTTCATCAGAATATAATGATAAAAATAAAGCGGAAGCCTTATAAGAAAACCTATTATCAATATTTCTTCTTATAATTATTCCAGCACTAGGTTTAGATTGAAAGAAATGCTGTTTATTCAAGTCTCCTAAATAATAAGAAATCCCAGCTGTCAATCCAATTTCAGTGTTTTTTTTATAATATTGAGCATTAAGATTTAGGCTAAATAAAACAAACACAAAAAAAACTATGAAATATTTGTTAGCTATTTTTATTAACATTTTTGTTATATTTTCATTCTTTAGCCGCAAATATAACTTATATAATTTAATTATAATTTTATTTACTTCTTTTATCTACTCCCCACATTAGCTTATTTCTAATTGTAGATGTAAATGTATTTTCTTTTGGGGTAATTAGTTTAACTTTAAAATCGGCTTTCTTAATAGTAAGGGTAGTGTCACTATTAAATGCTCTATGTCTCGAATCTAAAGAAACTAATGCAAGTTGGTCACGATCTTCTACTTTGAGCTTAATTGTTTTATTATCACTAATTACTATAGGTCTAACATTAAGATTGTGAGGAGCATTAGGAGTAATAATAATATTATTTGATCCTGGCATGATTATAGGTCCACCACAACTTAAAGAATAACCAGTTGAACCTGTAGGAGTTGATACAACTAGTCCATCTGCCCAATAGGTATTCAAAAATTGATCATCAATAAAAGCGTCTATTTTTATCATAGATGAGGTGTCTTTTTTTGAAACAGCAACTTCGTTAAGCGCAAAATTTTTATGTTTAAACAATTCGTTTGAAGTATTTAGTTCAAGAAGAATCCGTTCATTAATTTCATAATTATCTTTAATAATGTCATTAATAGATTCATCAATTTGGTTAGCTGAAACACTTGCAATAAATCCTAGTCTTCCCGTATTAACACCTAATACAGGTATTTCTGAATCTTGTATATATGTAACAGCTTTTAGTAATGTTCCATCTCCGCCAATACTAAAAAGAAAGTCTGCGTTGTCTTTTAATTCTTGATGATTACTAAATGTTTGAACAGATTTGTTGAATCTAATATCTTTTTGTAAAAACTCATTAAACTTTTGTTCAATAATTAAATTGATATTTTCATTTTCTAATCTTTTAATTAGATGTTGAATGTATTTACTAAAATGTTGTGGGTATATATTCCCAAAGATAGCAACAGTGATAATTTATTAAAAAGGGTTAGAAAAATGTAAAAATAAACCTTTTTCACCTAAATGGTTTCTCGAAAACTCAATTCTTAATAATTTATCATAATATGTTAAATAGTCAATACTAATTCCTTGACTCCACAAAAATGAGTTAGGTAATAAATTTGTATTTACATTTTGGTTGTTAACTACATATCCCATATCTGAAAATAAAGTTAGAAAAATTGAATAATGTGTTTTTTTAAATTGTGTCATTTTAATTTTAGGAATTAAAAATGTATTTTTTTCAATAAGTGCAAATTTAAAAATAGATTTTGATAACCAGAACTTTTGTCCATCAATTACATAATATTCATAACCTCGTATATAGTCATCAAAGCCCAAGGCTTTTTGGGCAAAATAAGCAATACTATTAACATTGTTCCATTTTCCTTTAATAGAAGATCCAAAAAACATTCGACGTTGTATTTTCTGATGTTTTTCAATTTTACCAACAATCTCAAAATAGTTGACAGGACTTTTCAATTGTAAGTATTTAGTACATTCAAACTGAAGAAAGTGGCCCTCAAGAGGATATATATTGTAATCTAAAAAATTTTTTTCAAATTCATAACTAAACTTTATGAATGAACCAATTTCTGATTCATTTGCTAAATAATTTGGATTGAGAATCGCAATTTGTTTGCTAATCTTTGATAAAAAATAAGCTATTTTTAGTTTATGTATGTAATTGATTTTTTTTCTAAATAAAATTTCAGCATGCGTTTCATAATCTATTGAAGTATATTTGTTTTTATCTGTGTAGTATAGTAATGTATCATTTGATGTTGTGTAAAAAGTTTTTTTTCGCCTAAATATCTGTGAAAATAAATTTATTCCAATATGTTCATTTATGTTTAATTGTGGCTTGTTGTAGCCAATTAAATAATGTTCTTTAAATCCTTTTCTAACTTTAAATTGTATTAGCTCATTCTGGCCTCTAAAGTTTTCCCAGTTAAAAAAAACACCATAATTTAATCTTGAGAAATCTGTGTAATTATTTCTCTTAAATTCTTTCCACCAAGTATTAAAATTACGATCCGAAATTTCAAATATTGGGTATGGCCAAAAATACCATCGTTCTACAACATTTATATGCACAACAGCTTGTACATTTTTTATACTGTCAGATATTTCAATAAAATTAAAAAGATTTAGATTTGTTAGATTTATTTTGGCTTGGTTCAATTTTAACTTTAAATCTTTAATTTCAATTTTTTCTCCAATTTTAAACGGGATTTCTCTTAAGATTATATTGTCTTTCGTAATACTATTACCAGTGATTTTAATGTCATGAATTATTATTTTATTTTGTGGTAATACAGAATTACTAAAAAATATTATAAAAATTAAAAAAAAATATACCTTCATTTTTATGGGTTCAAGAATCGCATTAATGATTCGTAACGATCTTTGAAATCACTATCTGTATCTTTTTCTTTAAATGAAGCTTTAATAGAATATTCGTGTCTTTCTAAATCTTTAATAACTCTAACTATATCAGTAATATTTAGTTTAAGAGTCACTTCTATTTTTTTTGAATTTGGCTTAGAGATAACATGAGAACTTAATATTTTAGCATTATTACTTTCGATAATACTTGATATTTCAGTAAGGGAATAGTCGTTAGAAAACATTTCAAGAACTATCACGCCTCCAGAAGACTGAATTGTAGCTGATTTTGCAATTGTATATAACAGCTTCCTATTTGTTATCACTCCTTGATATTGATTTTCTTGATCAAGTACTGGCACTACAGATAAATTGTTTTTTTCTAAAACTTCAATAATATCAAATAAATGTTGATTGTAGATAACATGAGGAGAGACTATATTAGTTAGATGCTCTTCAATAAACTCATCTAAAGAATCCCAATTAGCAATTTCTTTGTCAGATATTACTCCTAAGTAAAAATTATTTTTTACGATTGCTAAATGGTGAATACGAAATTGATCCATCAATTCAAGTGCGGTTCGACCATTTTCTTCTGGATGAATACTTTCTATAGTTTTGGAAATAAGTTCGTAAGCTTGCATGTGGCAAAGATACTATTTTTTACATTTGCCATTATGAAACCAAAGCTAAGCGTAAACATAAATAAAATAGCAACAATTAGAAATGCTAGAGGGGGAAATCATCCCAATGTGTTGGAAGCTGCTATAAAATGTCAACAGTTTGGTGCAGATGGAATAACGGTACATCCACGTCCTGATGAGCGTCATATTACTAAAAAAGATGCATTTGATTTAAAATCAGTAATTAAAACCGAATATAATATTGAAGGTTATCCATCAAGAGACTTTATAAACATGGTATTAGAAATTCAACCTGATCAAGTTACATTGGTACCAGATGGGCCTAATGTTATCACATCTTGTGCTGGTTGGGATACAATTAAAAACACATCATTTTTAAAAGAAGTAATTCAACAGTTTAAAGAAAATAATATAAGAACTTCAATTTTTGTAGATCCAGAAATTAAAATGATAGAAGGAGCGCAACTATGTAGTACTGACAGGATTGAATTATACACTGAAAATTATGCTTTGGGTTATAATAAAAACAAAAAAAATGCAATTGAACCATATTATAAAGCGGCAGCTAAAGCTTGTGAATTAAATCTTGGTATAAATGCTGGACATGACTTAAACTTGTCTAACTTAGGTTTTTTTTCTAAAGAAATAAAAGGTTTGGCTGAAGTTTCTATTGGCCATGCAATTATTTCTGATGCAATATATTTTGGATTGGAAAACACGATACAAATGTATAAAAGACTTATTTAGATGAAGCTTTTCTCTAAAGTATATGGTAACGATGGTGAAAATTTAGTTATAATTCATGGACTATTTGGAATGAGTGATAATTGGAATACAATAGGAAAAAAACTTTCAAAATATTTTAAGGTTCATATTTTAGATTTGAGAAATCATGGAAAATCTCCACATTCAAACAATTTTAATTATGAAGTCATGTGCCAAGACTTAAATGAATATATTATTGACCATGATTTAGT
>Ga0163109_10003467_pt1 | contig 12058 bp, 18 predicted proteins | sample CRUFie1St13metaG_FD_108704 | JGI IMG/M metagenome (GOLD analysis project Ga0163109, IMG submission 108704) | Marine microbial communities from the Costa Rica Dome - CRUD Field 142mm St13 metaG | ecosystem: Environmental > Aquatic > Marine > Oceanic > Photic zone | place: Costa Rica: the Eastern... | reverse complement strand
TTACCATCAGGTGAAACTTTTGAATATAGTATGAAAGAAAAATCTATGGCATCTGTAAAAGTTTTAAAATCCTATGCTTTAGAAATTGGAATTCCTGAAAAGCAATGGGATGAAGGTGTAAATAAAGCTGTTGATAAATTTTATGGATCTAAATATGACGAAGCTAAAACTAATGCCTGTCATAATTTTGTAAATTCATCAATTCCTAACGGTGAGGAAAGAGTGAAAAAAGTTATTCAAACTCTATATTAATAAGTAAAAATAAAAGGGCTAAATGCAAGCGATATATACAAGAACGTTTAGAGTGAAAGATGACATGCTAGGAAAAGCAATGGAAATTGGTCAAGGTCTAGCTAAGGTAAGAAAAAAATATTATCCAAAACATCAAGTTTATTTCTCATTTCAAATAGGTGGTGATCCAAGAACAATTAGAGAAACTCTTATTGGTACGATGTTTGAGGATGATAATTTTGAAGCAGATCAAAAAATGTCAGTAGATAAAAAATATCAAAGTCTTCAAAAACAATTAAAGAAAGTTGCAGTTGAAGGCACAATTCAAGATGAAATTAGATATATTTTTAGTGAGTAAATAATTAACAAACAAAAGGAAAATAAAATGGAAAAAGAAATGTTAGTAGTAGCTAAGTTTAAAGAAGGAGAAGGTAAATTTGAAAAGTTTATGGGATTTATGCAGTCTCCAGAAGGATTAGCTGAAAGACAAAAAGTAGCTGTGGTAGAAAAAACAGTAGCTTCAGTAACACCTGATAAAAGTGCAGTAATGTTTAAAATATTTTGCACTGATGAATCTGCTTTACATAAGTTTATTGAAGGTACTGAAGTATCTAAACCAATTATGGATGATGTGATGCAGAGTTACACGATCTATGATTTAACAAAAGTTAAAGAGGGATAATTTATGAAAAACTACATGGTTACACATACGTTTAAGTCAAAAGAAGCAAAAGCAAAAATGATGGAAATGGTTGGTTCAATGGAAATGAAAGATATTGTAAAATCAATGACTGGCGATAGTGCTAAATGTCAAATGACTTGGAACACTCCAGGTGATACTTTACAGATGTTTTGCTGGTGGAAAGGTACCGATCCAGAAGCAATTAATAATCAATTAGGTCAGATGAATGATTTTTTTGAACCTCACAACTTTGTTGAATGTGAGGATAATGTAATGGACTATAACGCTTAGTATAGTAAGAGAAAGAGAGTAAATATGTCAATATTAGCAAAATATAATGCTGCTATGGAAGCAAAAGATGAAGCTGCAATGAATGAACTTTTACATGATGAATATAAGTTTACAATGCATGCATCAGGTAATGTTTTAGGTAAAGCAGATGTGATCAAATGGGCAATGACCGGTGATATCAAAAGAGATAAAATAAGAGTTCTTTTTGAAAATGATAAAATCGGTGTTGAACATGCATTCGTTACTTTTAATGATGGAAATACTGAAGCGGTAATGGCTGTCTTTAAATATCAAGATGGAAAAATGATTTCTCTTGAAACAGGTGCTACAAAAATACCTAAATAATTAATTGGGTCATTTTGCTCATCTAAAGTGACAATATTGGTTATATTAAAAACATATCAATTACTTATTGTCTCAAGATTATACAAACAGAGGAAAATATGAAAAAAATAATAACTACATTGTTCTTGGTACTTTTTACAAGTTCAGTTTATGCAGGTTCATGCCCTATGATGGCTAAGAACTTAGATGACAAAATTGCTGAAGCTCAAACACTAAGAGATAAAGGTATGGCAGCTCATGATGCTGGTGACCATGCTAAATCTGAGGAACTATTAAATAAAGCTCTAGAGCTATTTAAAAGTTAATAAATAATTATATATATTTAGCGAGATTTCATTTAATATTATTAAATGAGTCTCGCTACTTCGTACTTATTCCTAGCTTTAGCTGTTCTTCTAGGAGTAACTTCAAATAGCTTTGCAAAAAGTGCAGAGGGTTTTACCCTTCTCTTTCCAAGCATTATCACAGCAATAACAATTGTTGCATGTATGTATGCACTTTCAATGGTAATGAAAAATATTCCAATGGGAATAACTTATGCATCCTTTGCAGGATTAACTATCATTGCAACTGTCGTTGTTGGAATATTTAGATTTGATCAAATGCCAAATCTTTATTCAATAATAGGATTAGCTTTCATTATAGTTGGGGTTTTGATGGTTAACTTATTAGGCAATAACTAGAATATGAAACCTTTATTTGGTTATTTATTTTTAGCCATTGGAATTTCATTTGGTATAGCATCAAATAGTTTTGCAAAAATATCTGATGGTTTTACAAAAGTAACTCCTTCAATTTTATGTATTTTGTTTATGTGCATTACTATGTTTTCTATTTCAAAAGCAATGTCAGCACTCCCAGTTGGATTTGCCTATTCCACTTATAGTGGTTTAACAGTTGCCGGTGTTGTTTTATTTGCAATGCTTAAATACCAGCAAATACCAAATATTTATGGTGCTATTGGAATAATCCTAATCATTATTGGTGTAGTGATGGTAAACTATTTAGGAAAACTTAATTAATTAAAATTATCTGGTAATTCATGAATACCATTATCATTTAGAGTAATTTCCAACTCGTCTACAACATTGGATAAATCTAATGATGAATACAAATGAGGAAACATATTACCATCTGAAGCTTGTTCCCAAAGTAAATGATCTAATTTTAGAGTTTCAACCTTAAGCAAAACTAGGCCTTTTTGATTAGAATAATACTTTTCAAGAGTTCCTTTGACTTGATCTTCTCCTGAAAAATGAATGTAACCATCTTTTATATCTTTAGAAGATCCCAAATAAGTTTCAGACTGTTTTGCTTTTTGCCATTCATCAATAGTTATTATTTTAAAAATATACTTTAAATTCACGTTTACCAGGAGGAATTAGGACCATTTAAAAAAGCTATTTCTTCCTCAGTAGACTCTCTTCCAAGAATTTTATTTCTGTGTGGATATCTGTGAAATAACCTAATTGCTTTTGTATGGTCTTGCCAAAATTTTTTAATTTGAACATATCCTTCGTGCTCTCTAAGATATTTATTAAGTAAATAATAAGCCATGTCATGATCTGTTATCTCTTCACTATGAATAAGAGGTAAAATCATAAAAAATTTCTCACTTTCATTCATGGACTCTAGATAACCTGCATAAACCGCATCATTAACAATTAATCTTGTTTTATGATCTTGAGCAAAAGCTTTTTTATCATCTCTGAACATATTTCTTGAAAATTGATCAAAAAGAATAACCAAAGCTAGCGCACTCATTGGTTGATCTTGCCAATCATCATACTCATTTTGACTTGCAAGTTCATAATCATTTAAAAACTTGTCCCTTATAGTTTTGTCAAATACTTCATCTTTTTTAAATCTTTTTTCAGCTGGAGTTTCTTTAAACCAAAAATCTAAAATTTCTTTTGCTTTTTTAGGGATCATTTTGAAACAGGTTTTAATAATTTTAAAAATTTATTATGAATAATTTTGTTAGATGATACTAAAATATTTCCTGCATTAACCGCATCACTATTATTCCAAGTAGAGAGGTATCCTCCAGCAGCTTTAACAATTGGAATAATTGGATGAATATCCCAAATCTTATTTGAACATTGAATTACAATATCGACTTTGCCTTCTGCAAGATGTGAGTAACTTAAAGCATCACTACAAGGAAATTGCATTAATTTTAAAATTTGAGGAATTTTTTTTTGTTTATCTAATGATAACCAGCCATGAAATGCAGCTGAAACTTTAACATCTTTAAATGTAACTTTTTTATTTACAGATATTTTTCTTCTTCTTCCATTTTCAACTACATAAGCTACTTTATCAGAATGATTTATATAATATTTTTTAAGCACAGGAAAATTAGCCAATCCTATAATAGGATTTCCTTTGTAATTTAAAGAAATAAGATTGCTCCAAGTTGGATTGCCTATAACAAATGATCTTGTGCCATCAATTGGGTCTATCACCCATGTATAATCACTCTCAGATTTTTTATGGCCAAATTCCTCACCTATAACTTGATGATTTGGAAATTTACTTTTAATTTTAGCTCTAATAAATTTCTCAAATGCTCTGTCAGAAGTTGTTACGGGATCGTACCCTTTTCCCTTAAGTTTATTGGATACCTTAAAAGTTCTATTTAATTTAGAGTAATAGAAAATAGTTAAGTCTTTAGCTAACTTGTCTAAAAAATTAGCATATATTGGATAGTTTTTTGAATTAAATTGATCCACATCAATCTCATACTATTTTATTTATGTTGAATAAAGTTAAAATTTGAATAATCCTCAAATTTAGTTATGAAAATTGAACTGGATGAAAATAAAGTTTACTTCAATAATGGTTCGGTCAAAAAAGAAGTACACCCTTTTTGGTTAAGGGAAAGAATTGAGGGTGAAGATTTTTTAGACAAAGGCACTCAACAAAGACTATTCGATCCGACAACTTTAAATAGTGAAATATCTATTAATAAAGCAAATATTAATGATAAATTTCTAGAGTTAGATTTTAATGACGGCATTAAATCAATACTGGACATTAATAAACTCGCTTTAGAGTTTTACAATGAAGACACATTTATAAAATCTATCCCAAAAATTAAATGGAATTCAACATTAGAAAATATAAAAAATTTTAAATACCAAAATGACTTTTTTGACAGTAAAGAAATGTATGAATTACTTGTTTCATTTTACAAATATGGATTTGTAATAATCAAAAATATTCCAGTAGAGAATAATTTCATTGTAAAATTTGCTAATTCATTAGGAAGTGTGAGAAGAACAAATTTTGGAGAATATTTTGATGTTAAGTCAAAACCAGATCCAAATGATCTTGCATACACCTCTTTAGAATTATCACCCCATACTGACAATCCTTACCGAAACCCTGTACCATGTATACAACTACTTCATTGTATTGAGAGTCAGGTAACTGGAGGACTATCTACTTTGGTAGACGGCTTTACAGTAACTGAAGATTTAAAAAAAGAAAATCCAGATTTCTATAAGATTTTATCCGAAGTAAAAGTTAGATTTAAATTTATTGATAAAGACGTAATTTTAGAAGATTGGTCAGAGCTAATTAAACTTGATGAAAATAATAATTTCAAACAAGTTAGGTTTAGTCCACGACTAGATTATGTGCCAATGTTAGATAAAGAAAAACTAGATCTATATTATAAAGCTCGTAAAAAATTATCTGAAATGTACAACTCAGAAAAATACAGAATTGAATTTAAATTGGCTCCAAAAGATTTGATGATGATGGATAATTATAGGTTATTACATGGAAGAACATCCTATGAAACAAAAGAAGGAAATAGATTTTTACAAGGATGCTATATTGACTACGATAGTACTGAAGGAAAATTAAGACATTTGAAAAGAAAATATAATTTTTAATTTTATTTAAGTTTATTTATCATCTCAATCTCTTTATAAAGTGCACTGTGATCGTCGTTTGAATTTCCATTTTCAACTAATGACTTAAACATTGTTTGAATTAAATTTGAAATAGGTAATTGGGTATTAAAATCATTAGCACACTCTAAAATATTATTCATGTCCTTTAGATGAGTTGAAACTTTTCCTTTTGGTGAAAAATCTTTTTGGATCATTCTTTTTCCATGATTTTGTAAAATTTTTCCATCTGCAAATCCACCAGATAAAGCTTTAATAAATTTATAACCATCAACACCAGCTTTTTCACATAAGGTTATAGCCTCAGCTACTGCTCCAATAGTTACACCTACTATGATTTGATTTGCAAGTTTTGAAACTTGTCCACTTCCTATTGGGCCAACTAAAGTTGGATTTCCCATGATTTTTAAAATATCGATTACATCATCAAAAACTTTTTGATCTCCACCAACCATAATTGCTAAATTGCCCTCTTCAGCACCAATGGTACCTCCTGAAACAGGAGCATCTAAAAAATTGATATTATTTTCTTTAAATAACTTTCCATATTTAATTGCAATTTTTGGTTTTATAGATGACATATCAATGACAGTAGAGCTTGGCTTAAGATTTTTTAAAAAATCTGTATTTCCTAAAACTTTTTCAACAGCATCGTCATCAGTTAACATTGTAAGTACAAGATCCGTGTCAGTGATAGCTTCACTTAATGAATTTGTTATTTTGCCTCCAAATTCTTCTAGTGGTTTTGACTTATTTAATGTTCGGCTAAAAATTTTTAAATCTAACTTTTTTTTTAAAAGATTTTTAGCCATTGGAAAACCCATGAGGCCTGTACCAATAAAGCTTATTTTCATATTTTAAAATTTTAGAGGAGTAAATTAAGTTATCGGGAATCTACTAAAGCGCTAGGTTGTATTCAAGAAATTTATTTGTAGAAAATATAAATAAATAAATTGAAATAGGTTTAATAATAATTACCTTTATATCAAGGAGGTCATTATGTTAAAACTTACACCACCTGATACTTAGCTGAAAAAACAATCCATAAAACAAACTAAAAAAATCCAAACGGATTTAAAAGCCAAAGAGGCTAAATAAGGGAGCTCTTTAGGACTTATCTTAAAGAGCGAACCCTTAAAATTTTTTGATTTAACTTTATTATATAGAACTCTAATTTTAATTTTGGAAATTTTTTTATAATTATTTTTTCAAGTTTTTGAAATGAATTATAGTGAATTTCATCTTCAATATATTCCTTTTTATTTTCAGCTAATTTAATAGCCCCACAATCTTCGTGGTTAACTACTATTAATTTTTCAATTTTATGTAATTTTATTGAAGTTTTGAGATTGTCTAAAAAAGTCTGATGCCATTTTTTAAATTTAGAATGAGTAACTCCTACAGCGGCACCTGCTATCGTAAAAGAACTGTGTTTACTAACTAAATTCTTTTTTTTTATAAAATTAAAAACAGGGAGCTGAAATCTAGGATCCATACATGATAAAACCATAGCTTTATATTTTGATCCCATTAATGATACTCTACTTTAAACATTGCCTCATTTCTTCTATTCATTGGTAATGTAAAAGGGCTATCATATGTTGCTCTAATAGGTGGACTTATAATTGATATATTATTTTCTTTTAACTCTTTTTCTAAAATTTCTTTATGTTTTATAAAATTGTTATCTGAGGTTCTACCAGAATATCTAAGAACAGCAAAGTATCCTCCTTCAATATTAACTATGCTTACATCTGTATTACTTGGATTAGGAACATTGTCTGAGTTAAATTTTGAAGGTAAATAAAACTGCATAGTCATATTCCCATTTTTCTTAAATTGAGTAACTGGTATAGTCATTGAAATTTTTTCTTTAGTATCATTCCTACCCGATATGTAATTAAATAATTTTCTAAAATTGCTATCTATACCAGCTTTAGATGTTTCTGCAGCTAAACGATCAGGATATTTTCTAATTTCAAATATTTCATTTTTATCAATAACTTTATATTTTGCCTCTTCATTAGCCATAACTGCAGAATACGGTATAATAAATAAAGTACAAAATGTAAGAATAAATAGCTTTTTTAAACTCATAAATTATAAAACGTTATACTCAAAATTTTGTGTTGTTTCATTAATTTGAATTAATTTAGCTCCATTTCTAGTATGAAAGCTAGTTGCCATCTCAGTTAACGGTGACAGTGTTACCAATCTATTTAGATGATTTGATTTTTTAATCTTTTTAAACACTTCTTTAACTATTAACTTTCCACCACCTTTTTTTTTTGACCAAACAGTGTAAGCAATTGCAATTTGACCTCCACTTTGATCTCTCATTGCACTCTGTAAAAAGGCATCAGTACTTAATTTCTCTAATTCGTTGACACTTTTTGGAATTTTATTTGTATAAGCAAAACACATAACAGCATGAATTTCTCCTTGGTATTCTACACCATAAATTTTTCGACCAAATCCAGTTCTAAACTCATTGTCCAATTCAGGTCTTACTGGATCTTCTTCAGTATTACATTCTTTAAGCTCAATAAGTTTTGCCCCCTTGATCCAGCCAAAAAAATTATCAATATTTTTATTTAGTGTTTGTCTATTTTTTCTTAACCTAGCTTTTAGTCTTGGTTTAAAAGTTTTCATATTAAATAATCATATAAAAGTTTTGAACTACTTACAAAAATCAAAATATATAAAGTATTATAAAATAAATTTTCACTAATAATTTTGATTAATCTATAACCAATTAATATTCCTAAAAATGCCACAGGAAACAACATTACAGATTGTTTAAACGTATCAAAATTAGTCATTGATAAATTAATATAAAGTGGAAGTTTAATTAAATTCACAAAAGTGAAAAAAATTATTCTTGTTCCAACATATATTTCTTTTTTCATTCTTAAAGGGAGCATATAAATACTCACCGGAGTGCCACCAGCATGAACACAAAAACTTGTAAAACCTGCAATCGTTGAACAAATTCTACCTTTAATAAAATTTTTTTGAAATTTAGCCTTTTTATTTTTTTTTAAGAAAAAATAATGACCAGCAAATATAAATCCCATTAAGCCAATAATAAATTTTAATAATTCTTCTGAAAAATATGAAAATGTAAAAGATCCAATAATTATACCAATAGCAGCAAATGGGATCATTAATTTTAATGTGCTTAGATCAAATTCTCTTCTGTATTTATAAGTAGCTATAAAGTCTGAAAATATCAAAATAGGAAGAATAATTCCTAACGCTTGATTTAATGGCATAACAATCGTCATTAATGGAATAGAAATTAAAGTCATAGATCCGCCCAAACCAGATTTCGCTATCCCATACAAAACTATTGCTGGGACTACAGTGAAGAAAAATAATAAATTTATTTCCATTTATTTAATGAATCTAATAGTTTTGATCCTAATGGGCTAATTGGCTCTTGAAGAATAATTTCTTTTCCTGTTTTTTCTTTTACTAATTTTAACAACCTTGTTGCTATTCCTTTTTTTCTAAAAATAGGGTTAACAAAGATGTATTCAACTTCGCCATTTTCATTAAATCTAACAAAGCCTAATGTTGTATTTTCATTCTTATATGTAAACACACCATCTGACTCATTTAACTTATAATCTGAAAAATCTATACTGTTCATAAATCCTAGTAATTTAGGAGTAAAAGGATAATTGCTATTGCAACAATAAATGAACTAATAACTATATAATTAAGCTTAATATTAAATTTCTTTTCAACATAATCTTTAATTTTTTCCCAGAATAAAACAATTAAGAAAATAATAACAGCTGGTAAAATATACTTAATCATTTTTTAAGAATTGTTGTCACTGACATAAACTGAAACTCCTCTTGAATTCAAATCAACATCAAATTTTTTATGCAATGGTGGAAAAGCTCTTTGAGAACAATCTAATCTGTCACAAGTTCTACAAGAAACACCTATGGGAATTTCTGTAGATTTATCGTTAATATTTATGTTTTCAGTATACACAAAATCTTTTGCATATTTAGCTTCGCAACCAAGACCAATTGACAAAATACTTTTTGATTGTCCAAATCGTCCAATACCCTTTTCAACTGTTCTTGCAATACAAACATACTTTTCTCCGTTAGTCATTTTACTCACTGCTGCTTGAATAACTCCTGGTCTCGTTAGAGCAGAATAAACATTCCATCTTGGACATGCACCACCATATCTTGGGATATCAATACCTGATAAAGAAAATCTCTTGGATATATTTCCAGCCATATCAACTCTTAAAAAATGAAATGGAATTCCTGGAAGTTTTGGATCTTGTAAACATGTTACTCTATGCGCAACCTGTTCAAATGATGTTGCAAAAGTATTTTGTAATAACTCTAAATCATATTTAAGTTTTCTACACTCTGTATGAAATAATTTATAAGGCATTAATATTGCTGCTCCACAATAATTTAATAAAGCTACTTTTGTTAATTTTTTAGACTCCTCTGAGGGAAAACTAAAAGTAGATAAGTATGTATCAATTTCTTTACTTGCTCCCTCTTGAGCTATTTGTGCTGCTGCATGTAATTTTTTTGTCTCTAAAGAACTATAATCACTTAACAAAAGTTCTTTTTTATTTTTATTATAAATTTTTGAAAATGGTTTATTTTCTTCAGGTATCACATCAAAGACTTTTATTGAATATTCTGATTTTAAATATTCACATAAAGCAATATATCTTGTTCTATTATTTTTTTGTATTTTTGCAAAAACTTTATTTGCAAATTCTTCTAATTTTGGAAAGTAATTTTTGTTAACTTGTAAAAAATCAGAGATAACTTCACCAGGGAAAGAATTTTTCCTATTATCAACAATTTTACCTGATATTGTTTCAATCTTATTAATCAGTTCATGATCTTTCTTTTTTAAAATATCTCCAAGTCTTACTATTGCTTTACCTATTTTTGGATTTGTACTAACAAGATCTTTTACTTCTGGGCCTAAAATATCTAAATCTTCAAACAAGTTATCATCTAATATTTCAGATATTGTATTTTGTAAATTAATGTCAGTTTTAGATGTTAAGTCAGACAAATTGATGTTAAGCTTTTCGCAAACCAACAAAAGTAAATCGCCATCAATTTTTCTCTTTCCACTTTCAATTAAGTTTAAATAACTTGGAGAAATACCTAAATCCTCTGCAAGTTTGTTTGCTTGGAGCCCTAATTGCCTCCTAAAAGACTTGATTTTTGGCCCTATTTTTAGATCTAATTGACTCATGTTTTCTATTTGTAAATTTTGTAAATTTATTTTTACAATTTTTTTCGTTGATTTACAAGGGTTATGGAGAATTTTATGGATATTGTAAATTTTGTAAATTATAAAATTTACATGAATAAAAAATTAAAAAATACTGAAAATGAAGCTCAAATCATCAAAAAAGAGGATTTAGATCTACATAATAGTAGAGGAATCTACATGAGAGATGATCATTGTGATTGGGGTTCTAGTGGAATGAACGATCTTATTAAGTCTCTTGACGATAATAACTAATTCATTCCAACTCTTTCATTTTTCATAAATATCTAACATTAAAGGATAAACAACAATGAGCGCAGAAAATATCTCATACGACTTAAAAAGATTTGCTGGAATTAAGCGTGATTACTCTGAAGAGGAAGTAGAAAGATTAAGAGGATCAATAAAAATTGAATATTCTTTATGTAAAAATCAATCAAAAAAACTTTGGAATTTATTAAATACTGAAGCATACGTAAATACTCTTGGTTCATTATCAGGTAACCAGGCAGTACAACATGCAAAAGCTGGTTTGAAAGCAATTTACTTAAGTGGATGGCAGGTAGCCGCAGATGCAAATACAGCTGGTGAAATGTACCCAGATCAATCTTTATATCCCTATGATAGTGCTCCAAAATTAGTTGAAAGCATGAATAACTCATTAGTTAGAGCTGATCAAATCCAACACATGGAACTTCAAGATGGTGATATGAAAAAAGAAAATGCTGTTGATTATATGTTACCAATTATAGCGGATGGTGAAGCAGGATTTGGTGGGCCTCTAAATGTATTTGAATTAACAAAAAAATTTATAAGAGCTGGGGCTGCAGGTGTTCACTTTGAAGATCAACTTGCTAGTGAAAAAAAATGTGGGCATATGGGTGGTAAAGTTTTAGTACCAACTGGAACAATGGTTAAAAATTTAAAATCAGCGAGACTTGCTGCAGATATTGCAGAAGTTCCATTAATAATTTTAGCAAGAACAGATGCTAACGCTGCAAAATTAATTACTAATGATTTTGATGAGAATGATAAGCCTTTTTTAACAGGTGAAAGATCTCCAGAAGGTTTCTTTTATGTTAAAGATGGAATTGATCAAGCTATCTCAAGAGGGCTCGCATATGCTCCTTACGCTGATTTAATTTGGTGTGAAACAGCTACACCAAATCTTGCTGAAGCTAAAAAATTTGCAGATGCGATACATGAAAAATTTCCTGGAAAATTATTAGCCTACAATTGTTCACCTTCATTTAATTGGAAAAAACATTTAAGTGATGATGAGATAGCTTCATTCCAACAAGAAATT
>Ga0163109_10003466_pt1 | contig 12060 bp, 13 predicted proteins | sample CRUFie1St13metaG_FD_108704 | JGI IMG/M metagenome (GOLD analysis project Ga0163109, IMG submission 108704) | Marine microbial communities from the Costa Rica Dome - CRUD Field 142mm St13 metaG | ecosystem: Environmental > Aquatic > Marine > Oceanic > Photic zone | place: Costa Rica: the Eastern... | reverse complement strand
TTTGGAGGGGCAGAGTTATTGGAAGTCTCATGTTCAAAACGGACCGACCCGCTACCACATAACGTAACCTGCAAAAGTCTGAAGTTGAGCTTCAAAGCATCAAAACAATTGGCAAGTCTCAATTCAATAGGATAGTTTCGGTTTCGAAACCTTAATGGGTAGTAGAGCATGACAGATCAACCTATTGGTCCAATTGGCGAGCCGCTGACATTGCCGAACGGCACCACAGTTCCCCTCTCGCCAGCCTATGCGGTAGGTAAGCTTATATTTCTTTCAGGTCAGCTAGGGTTCGGCGCAGACATGAAGATTGTCAGCGGCGGTATTGTCGAACAAACACAGCAGTGCTTGAAAAATATTGAGTCGCTCCTTTTGGATCTTGGCCTTGGAAAGACTGATATTGTGAAAAGCACCGTATGGCTCGTAGCCAAGGAAGATTTTCAGGACTTTAACAAGGCTTATGCAGAATTTTTTGAGGATCACAGACCCGCGAGATCTTGTGTGTGCTCTGGATTATTGGTTGACGGAGCATTGATTGAGATTGAAGTTGTTGCCACGGTGAAGGACTGAGTATTTTGAAGGCACGGGCACAAAGTCAGAATGATGAAACCATAAATTTAGTTGGGCTGAGGTTAAGAGCATATCGGAAGGAGAATGGCTGGACCCTCAATGAGGTCTCACAACGAACCGGCATCTCGAAAGGCACCTTGTCGAAACTTGAGAATGGTAAGACGCATCTGAATTTCAGCAGTGTTAACAAAATAGCTAGCGGATTGCAGTTGCCAGTAAGTGACCTTACTAACCCTCACTCAAGTGCCAACGGTAAACGGGCTGTTACGCGTGCGATGTCGGGCACAGTGTTTGAGAGCGTAGACATGGATTACGAGGTCCTGTGCAGTGACATCGATAATGCCCAGCAGGGCTTTATTCGGGCTGTCGTCAAAGCGGAAGCTGTTGATATCAATCTACCGTGGCATAGACACAAGGGGCAGGAGTTCGTTCATGTTTTGCGAGGGGTCCTTGAGCTTCACTCCGAACAACAGCCACCTTTAACTTTGAAAGTTGGTGACAGTGTCTTTTTTGATGCGTCTGTTGGCCACCGCTATATCAGCAAAGGTCAGAGCAATGCCGAGATATTGATCACAATGTCATTAAATGGTTATGAAAACGTGGTCGATAACCTGCCGTAGGTGTCGCTCCGATGAGCCTTACGAATTGTTTCGAAATCGAAACACTTCGTGGTAGCCTGATGTTTTTATAGTTAGGGCAACGTATGACACGGCGCTTATATGACGTGATCGTAGTGGGTGCAGGGATGGCCGGTACATCGGTCGCCGCCGAATTATCTAAGCGTTGTTCGGTCGTCTTGGTAGAGCGCGAGTCTCATCCGGCCATGCACGCGACGGGTCGATCTGCTGCTACCTACATACCGAGCTATCGTGCTGAAAACCCCGCGCTTAGGTTGCTAACTAGAGCGAGTGGCACGTTTTTGAAGTCCCCCCCCGCAGGTTTTGCAAAAAATGCGCTCTTGAAGCCGCGTGGTCTAATGACTTTGCTCAGAGGCATGGGAGGTGTGTCATGGACACAGGAACTCGCCAACCTCAACAGTCTATTGGAGTATCCAATCACCATGTTGCCAGCAAGCGACGTCCAAAGTCGTTTACCGGAGCTGAGTGCAGAGTGGCTGAGTGACGCTTGGTGGGAGGCAGATGTTCATGATATCGACGTTCATGGTCTGCAGCAGGGTTATCTCAAGGTTTTCCGAGAGAACGGTGGTCGTATAGTTCTTGCGGAGCATGCCTGTCCTCGCTTTGAAAACGATGCTTGGCAAATATCCGTTGCAGATGAGTATCTGGAGGCTCCTGTCGTGGTTAATGCCGCAGGTGCTTGGGCGGATGAGTTGGCCGAGAGCGCGCATGTCGCTCGACTGGGTCTTCAGCCCAAACGCCGCACCGCAATTTTGGTCTCGCCGCCGGCAGATTATGATGTAACTGATTGGCCAGTCGTCTTGGCTTACGACGAAAGTTTTTACTTCAAGCCTGATGCGGGGATGCTGTTGGTGTCGCCGGTTGACGCTCATAAGTCACCGCCTTGTGACGCCCAACCAGAAGAGATTGATATGGCTTATGCCGCCGACTTTGCGACGCAGGCTTTAAGTGGGCTCGAGGTAAAGCGCATTGCTCATAGCTGGGCAGGCTTGCGAACCTTCGCGTCAGACGAAACGCCAGTTATAGGCTTTGACTCTTCTGCCCCCGGATTTTTTTGGTGCGCCGGGCAAGGGGGGCATGGGATTCAAATCGCGCCGGCTGTTGCAAAGCTAAGTGCTGCGATGATTGGCGGGGATGATAACTCTGCCGAACTCAGAGATTTAGGTTTTCTTCCTGATTGGGTTTCGCCGTCTCGATTTAGCAGGATTGTAGAATGACGTGACGAGCCGTTTCGACGGGCCCCTGGCTTCATAACCCGAAGATTCTCGATGATTGATTAAGTTATGAGGACATCATTCTATGAGTTTGTCTCGATTTATCGCGGTCTATGTGACCCCCCGTGAGCTTTCCTAGCGGTGCTCATTGGCGGTGGCGCATGATCGAGCCAGCCCTAAACAGCTTCATCATTAATACGGTTGATATGCTGCAGGTATTGTCTAACGATCGATTTGTAGCACCCGAACATCGCGTGCTCAGCTCGGTTGGTAGCCAATACCGACTCAGTGCGGCGAATTTTTTCAACCCGCCCTTCGGGCAGGTGATTCACCCGAAACTACCCAAACATGTTGACTCAAACGATGATCAACCGCGGTATCGCGTGTTTACTTGGAAGGAGTTTCATGGCCGTCGCCAGGCGGGTGATTATGAAGACTTGGGTGAAGAAGTGCAGATTAGTCATTATCGTATGTAGAGAGTTATACCCAGTCACAGTTACGTTTGTGGACTGTTTTATCTGGGGCAAGGTGCTGTTTGCACCGGGTACGACCAGCTCATCAAAAAAGGCTTTCGTGTTCTTTGGTGCTGTGGGTTGCGTATCTGGCCGAAGGCTGCGGGATTCTCGAATAATAGGCGATTCCTTTTATATCAATTTAATTTGGATACAGCCGTTAATCGGTTGCGCTCTCACACTGCCGGGGCGCGTTTACAATTAGCTGATTGCTCTTGCCTATATCGTACTTAGCAAAATACTGGTTTCACTATTAGCAATGCCGTCAATCAGCCTGACTTCTCTTAGCACGTTATCGAAATCAGCCAGGCTCGACGCTTGAATTTCAGCCACTAAATCCCACGCGCCATTGGTGGTGTGTACTTTTTGTAGCTCGGGTAGCCCGCGCAATTTCTTTATAATGTCAGCGGTCGATTTACCTGTAATTTCAATCAACATAATGGCGCGAATAGCACCATCATCAATACTGGCACTGGCTCTAATGGTAAACCCAATAATAGCGCCTGTAGCGAGCAACCTATCTAAGCGGTTTTGTACTGTTCCTCGCGATACCTTTAGGGCTTTGGCCAATGTTGAAATTGACGCTCTACCATCTGTTCTCAGCAGTGAAATTAGATCTCGATCAATTGAGTCATAACTTACTGCGCGATTATTTTTCGCCATAATTTTTAAGAAGGTTATTGGTCAGGCGGGTGAATAACACCCCAATTATACATTTTTACTATTATATCTATTAAAACTGCTAAAATAATATTCAATTTATACAATTTATTGCTATATCGCTTAACTCCGTGTTCGTTAAACATAGCGTTCCAACTAATGTCTGAGTGGCGATGGGCGATGAGCAATCTGGCGCGGATTGATGCTGACTCGATTCTACATCCTGCAACTAATGCCGATGATTTTGCACGTTCAGGATCCAAGATTATTGAATCCGGCAAAGGGATCCATCTGCGTGATCGCTCGGGTAAAGAGTTAATCGATGCTGTTGCCGGTTTATGGTGCGTCAACGTTGGCTACGGCCGTGAAGAACTGGCACAAGCTATGGGCAAAGCGGCACTGGAACTGGGCTACTACCATACGTTTTCTGGCATGTCGAATGCACCACAGATCCAGTTAGCTGCACGTCTATTAGAAAAAGCCCCCAAGGGATTATCTAAAGTCTTTTTTGGCACTGATGGCTCTGATGGTAACGACAGTCTGCTAAAAATCGTTTGGTACATTAATAACATTCGTAACAAGCCACATAAGAAAAAAATCATCTCACGATGGCAGTCTTATCATGGCACTTCGGTGGCGACGGCTAGCCTTACCGGCTTGCCATCGTTTCATGAAGACTTTGACTTACCTTTATCGAACATCTTGCATACAGAGTCTCCAGACTTCTTTCGTTACGGTTTAGCCGACGAAACCGAGCGGCAATTTTCGTTACGCAGAGCACAACAGTTAGAAGATCTGATTCTAGAGCAGGGCCCAGACACCATAGCGGCCTTTATCGCAGAACCTGTCATGGGGGCTGGAGGAGTCGTCCCTCCGCCGGAAGGCTATTTTGAGGCTATTCAGAAAGTACTTAGGCCCCACGACATTCTATTTATTGTCGATGAGGTTGTTTGTGGTTACGGGCGATTGGGCAAATGGTTTGGGAGTGAATTGTACGACCTGCAGCCGGACATGATGACAACAGCAAAGGCTTTAACCAGCGGTTACTTCCCATATTCAGCATCATTTGTTAGCGACGAAATATGGCAGCTAATAAAGCAAGGTTCGGCAAAGTACGGCAACTTTGCCCACGGGTATACCTATGCCGGCCACCCTATTGGCGCCTCTGTGGCCATGGCAAATCTGGACATTATCGAGAAAGAAAATCTGGTGGAAAACGCCAGTGTCGTGGGCAAATATTTCCACCAGACGTTAAACCAGCGATTTGCCAACGATAGCTTTGTCGGAGAAGTGCGCGGCATAGGTATGATCGCCGCGGTGCAATTCTTAAAAGATAAAACTGACAAACTATTTTTTGATAAAGGCACAAAAATCTCCGCCAAGATAGCGGCGCGCTGTTATCAAAATGGCTTGATCTCAAGGCCGTTGCCCTCGTTAGATTCCATGGCGTTTTCCCCGCCGTTAATTTGTACCACCCGTGATATCGACAACATTGTGGATATCTTTGAGACCTCGGTACGCACCGTTATGTCTGAAGAGTTATAGGTAATCGCGGGTGAATTTAACAACGCGAACACTCATGCAAGGCGCTCAATCATGCTTATCGTAAGGCCAGTTAAAGCAGATGATATTTATGGCCTGGTAAGCCTGGCAGAAGCCGCCTATCCGGGTATGACAACCTTACCGCCCGACCCCGAGGTGCTGGCCAAGAAAATAGAAAAATCCACCACCAGTCTAGCAACGCCGGTGACCCAACCCGGACGCGAGAATTATCTGTTGGTGATGGAAGACACGGACGCCAATTGTCTGGCCGGCACAGCCGCCATTATCGCCCAGCTCGGCGAGGAGGATCAGTTTTATTCTTATAAAATTAATAAAGTAACTCATTGCAACAAAGCGCTAGACAAGAAAGTAACGGTAGAAACCCTGAATTTATCAAACCATTTTGAGGGGTTTTCTGAGGTGGCGACCCTATTTTTAGATGATGCCTACCGGAAAAATGGCAACGGTAAACTACTCGCCCGGAGTCGTTACTTATTTATGGCTGAATTCCGAGCGCGCTTTCCTGATCAAGTAATGGCTGATTTACGCGGCTATTTCGATGCCCGTGGCCGTTCGCCATTTTGGGAGGCCTTAGGTCGGCACTTTTTTGACATGGGCTTTTCGGAGGCTGATTTATTTGGCGCCATAAACGGCAATCAATTTATCGCTGACCTCATGCCAAAGCAGCCCATTTACGTGAACTTGCTGCCGCAGGAGGCGCAAGAGGTCATTGGAAGACCTCACGATGACGGCAAACCTGCTCTGGCGATGCTTGAGAAAGAAGGTTTTCATTGGCGCGGTCAGATAGATATTTTTGACGGCGCTCCCAGTGTGGATGCGTTTATTGATCAGCTGACAACCGTCAAAGAAAGTGCCCGCGGTCAAATTACTGAGTCAACAGATAGCCATAGTGGTGATGACTATATTGTTTGTGGTGGTGACGCCGCTAATTTCGCGGCGTGCATTAGCAAACTGAAGATTCTAAGTAACGGCGCCGTTGCTCTGCCCGAGCAAACTATACAAGCGCTTAGTTTAAACATTCATGACCCCATACGCTTCGTAGCTCTGTAAAAACAGCAGAGACCCTATGACGTTAATGGTCCGTTCAAGTCGTAAAAAATAGGAAAACAAGCGTGCCCACTGTGGTTGAAATGAACTTTGACGGGCTGGTCGGCAGCACCCACAACTATGCGGGCCTAGCAGACGGCAATTTGGCCTCGACAAAGCATGCCAAATTAGTATCGCACCCTCGTCAGGCAGCTAAAGAAGGGTTATCGAAGATGCTCCGGTTGCATCAGTTAGGATTAAAACAGGGTGTTTTAATTCCCCAAGAGCGCCCCCACCTTCCCTCCTTGAGGCATATGGGCTTTGTTGGCACAGATCGGGCGATTATCGATAAGGTGTCAAACTCAGCGCCGCATCTTTTAGCTATGTGCTACTCCGCTTCATCAATGTGGGCGGCAAATGCTGGCACCGTATCGCCGAGCGCTGACACGGCTGATGGTCGCGTTCATTTTACTCCCGCAAACCTTAAGAGCATGTTTCATCGCTCCATAGAAGCGGATAGCACCAGTAAGCTATTCCAAACAATTTTTAGCAACCAGCAGTACTTCGCCCACCATGACGCACTCAAGGGTGGCGTGCATTTTGGCGACGAGGGTGCCGCGAATCATAATCGGTTCTGTACCAGCTACGACCAGCAGGGGGTCGAGCTATTTGTCTATGGTCGTCGCGATTTTGGCGAATCCAGGAGCAGTACCAAATTTCCAGCTAGGCAGTCATACGAAGCGTCCACGGCCATAGCGCGCCGACATGGCCTGCGGGCGGATAAAACGGTGATGGCCCGCCAAAGCCCGCAAGTGATCAACGCCGGCGGGTTCCATAACGATGTGGTTAGCGTTAGCAACAAAAATGTACTGTTTATGCATGAGCTCGCATTTGCCAACAAAGACGATTTGATAGAACGCCTGTCCAACGCTTTAGGGGATGTGCCTCTACACGTTATTCAGGTTCCGGACAGCACCGTATCGTTAGATAACGCCATACGCTCCTACCTCTTTAACTCGCAATTAGTGAATGTTTCTGACAGTGCAGATATGACCCTGATATTGCCGTTAGAAAGCCGTGAAAACGCCAAGGTATATGAATACCTACTCAATCTTGTCGATCAAGATACGCCGATTAAGAATTTGGAGTTCGTAGACGTACGACAAAGCATGCGCAATGGCGGCGGGCCTGCATGTCTGCGACTGCGTGTGGTTTTAAATGAACAAGAGCTAGCACAGGTTAATCCTAAGTTTATTTTGGACGGCCCGTTGTTTTCGATTTTAGATCAATGGGTAGACAAACATTATCGGGATGAGCTGAGAGCCGCAGATTTAGCAGACCCAGATTTGTTGAATGAAAGCAGGGCCGCGTTGGACGAGCTGACCCAAATCATGGGTATAGGCAGTTTTTACCCATTTCAGCAGGCCTGAAATCATGACTAGGTACCAACAGCAATTATTCGGCGATAAAACGTTTCTCGAATTTACGTTGGATAGCCAGGCAACGGTCGATAAAAAGCGCCTGCTACTGCCGAATAACGTCTCGGTCGAGGTGTGGGACAAGGGCGTCCTGTTTTTTCACGCTGAAGATGGGGCATCAGCAGATGCAATTTTGTTATCGGTGGGAGTGCACGGCAATGAGACAGCACCAATTGAAATAATCGACGATTTAATAAGGGATATTTTGTCAGGAAAGATATCGCTCGCGCATAATTTGCTGGTAGTGATTGCCAACCCAGAAGCCATAAACGCCAGAAGTCGGGAAGTAGACGAAAACATGAACCGTCTTTTCATTAACGGCGCGCACCATAAGCATGGCGATAGCGTAGAGCGCCATCGCAGCATTCTGTTAATGAATTATTCCAGGAATTTTTTTAGCCGCCATGCCAAACAAAAATTTCATTACGACTTGCACGCCACCATCCGAGATTCTGCCTTTGCAAAGTTTGCTATATCGCCAAATCTTGCAGCGAGCTCAATCGTTGAGGCACAGGGAAACCTTTTAGGGCTATGGGGTATAGAAGCAATATTAACCACAGATAAAAACAGCGCTACGTATTCATCTTTTACGGCACAACACTGTGGCGCTGTTAGTTTTACCTTGGAATTAGGCAGAGCAAGGCCCTTTGGCGAAAACGATCTAAAAAAAATGTCTTCTGTGGCCGTGGGGCTACGGAAAATGATCAGTGGCAATCTGCAAGCCCCGCCTCAAGCAGAGGCACCCATTCCTTTTAGGGTTGTGACTGAGGTTATCAAGCGTAGCAAAGAGTTCCGATTGTGCTTTCCGAGCAGCACAGCCAACTTCACCGAATTCGCGGTTGGCGACCTGTTAGCCGTGGATAACGACTATCAGTACAAGGTAACCAATGATGGAGAGCGAATTCTTTTCCCCAACGATGCCGCTGCCGTAGGCCAGCGAGCACTGGTCATTATTAGGCCTAAAAAATTGGCAAAAACGAGGTGGCATGACTAAGACGAAAGTTTCGATTATTGGCGGTTCGGGCTATCTCGCGGCTGAGCTAATAAGAAATTTGTTGAGGCGTGACGACGTGGAAATACTGCGTGTCAGCAGCAAAGACCATATAGGCAAGCATATAGGTGAAGTGAATCGGGCTTTTTGGGGGCGCAGTGATATTGTTTTTGAAGACCTATCGCCACAAGCATGTGCTGCTGGTGCAGATATTGTGTTTCTGGCCATGCCCCATATCGTAACTGCGCGTGTGGCCATGGCGCTATTTGATCAAGATGTACGGATTATTGACCTATCGGGTGATTTTCGTCTTCGACAGATTAGCGATTACAGGCGCTACTATGCTGACCAGCATCCTTGCCCAGAGCGTTTAGGATCGTTTACCTACGGAATGCCTGAGTTATACGAAGAACAAATCAAAGTGGCTAACTATGTGGCTAATCCCGGTTGTTTTGCCACTTGTATTGCAACAGCATTATTACCGCTCGCTGACTCCGGGCATTTGCAAAAAGCCACAGTTAGGGTCGTCGCGTTAACCGGTTCAACGGGTTCCGGCGTTCATCCTCAAGTGGGAAATCATCACAGCGTTCGCAGTAACAACATAAAAACCTACAAACTTTTTCAACACCAGCACACCCCGGAAATATTGCAGACCTTAGCCGCAGCGGGCGCTGACCAGGTCAATCTCGACTTTGTACCCGTATCCGCGCCGATTACTCGTGGCATGATGTCAATCTCTCAGCTCGACATGCCGGCTGGCCTTACCGAAGACGAATTACGTGCTAGCTACGAACGCTACTACCGCGACTTTCCGTTAATTTCCGTATTACCTAGAGGCGTATCACCCGAGGTTGTAGCGGTGAAAAACTCTGCTCGTATCGAGATCGGTGTTGATATCAGCGAAGCACAGGCTGACGGCACACAAACCCTATGCATCACCAGTGCGTTGGATAATTTAATAAAGGGCGGTGCAGGTCAGGCAATGCAAAACTTCAACCTGATGACAGGTAAGGAGCATTACTATCAGTTGGATGATCTGGGGATGTGGCCATGATTTATCCACCCGACGCCAGCACCGAGCACCAGCCGCTTGCGATCATAAAGGTGGGTGGCGATATCTTGCTTGATGAAAGTCAGCGCATTGGTATCACGAAGAACATTTTACAGCTAAAAGAAAATAATTGGGATGTGGCGATTTTGCACGGCGGCGGCCCTCAGGTGTCTGCAATGCAGGCTCGCTGTGGCATAGAACCCCGCAAGGTGGCCGGACGACGTATCACGAGCAAAGAAGATCTAATGCTGGTGAAACAAGTCTTATGCGGTCAAGTTAATGTAGATTTGGTCGCTATGTTACAGGCGCAGGGTGCTAACGCATTTGGCTGCCATGGTGCTTCGGGTAAGCTTATTGTCGCTGAAAAGAGACTCCCTATTCGGGTTTCTGGCAATAACTGTGGCCCTGTAGATTTCGGTGAGGTTGGGGATGTAACAACGATTAACACCGAGCTACTACGGAGTTTATTGGCGGCCGATCAGATACCGGTTATCGCTTCTTTGGGAATGAATCATAGGGGCGAGATTTTTAATATTAACGCGGACACTACTGCCGCGCAGATTGCTAGACAAATGTCTGCGCAACTATTTATTTTTGTAACAAGCATTGGCGGTATATATGCAGATATGAATGATCCCGCCAGCCGTTTTTCCCAGCTATCCGCCAGAACCGCGAAAAAGCATATTGATACTGGTGCCATTGTCGGGGGTATGATCCCGAAGGTAGAAGCGGCTCTATCATTGTTGGAATCTGGGATAGATACCATTGCCATCGCAGACGCGCGAAATACCGCGACGTTTATCAGCATTGCGAATGGTGAAAATAATTACGGAACGTTAATTACAGCCCGTTAAAATCCGTGCGTTAACCTTACCTTGGTAACAGCCTCAACATTACATGGCTTCGCGAACGCTTTTTCCAAGATTTGAAAAAGTACCATCGCCAAAAGACCTTACTTTACTAACTGGGTTTATTAGTGCTTTTGCGGCCACCAAATATCTGCTTGGCTTTCGGCGCAGCTTATCCTGAGGCGGCTAATGCGAAGTCCAGCGGATCTTGACTTAGCTCAAACACCTAAGGTTAAAATTACGCCCCTTCCAAAGGCGATCAGCTTTGGCGTCTGAGATAGGACACACCCGTTCTGTATTGGTAACGAGACAACTTTTTACCTTAATCGATAATAGGATCTAATGAATCTCAGAGAAACCAACAAGGCTAAGCGAAAGAAGCGCATTGTTAAAAATGCCGCGCGACTTTTTTCTTCCGTAGGTTATGACCTGACCGCAATAGAGGCGGTGGCAGAACGGTCTAACGTTTCACCAGCAACCATCTACAATAATTTTGATGACAAGATAGGGCTTTTGCTTGCGGTATTAATTGACGAGTCGGAGGATATTCAGCAAATAAGCAAACGGCTCATTGCACAGCGTCAAGCAAATGACGTTGGTGTTATTTATGGCTTGCTCGAACTGTATATCAATCACCCTATGGAATTTATGAATAAGTCTTGTTGGCGGCAAGCGCTAGCTGCATCCACGGCGTCTTCAAATAAAAAATTCACCCAAGAGTATCAAAATGTTGATAAACAGCTGAAGAGCCTGCTTGTTGAGGTCATGCATGCACTTCACGATGAACACGTTTTTAAAGCGGAGTCGGACGTGCAGTCATTAGGCGAACTCATCTGGAACAATGTTAATCAGATGTTCACAGATTTTATTTCCGACGAGGCCATGCCGTTGGTTGAGTTGCGAGACGCGGTGAAGCGGCAAACCGCCGCCATACTGATTCTGGCCGAAGAGCAGGCTTGAGCCGCTTATGAGAGCCCCTTACGATGTCTGGCATACTGGCCAACTCAGCTCAAGACATCCAATAGAGCAAACCGACTTCTTTACGACCCTTACGTGATCTAAGTCGGGACCCCCTCACCTCAGCAGGAACCGCATACTTGCTAGCCGGAACGGACCAGGTGTCTTATCCGTTCAAGTCAAAGCGATTACTGAATCCCTGTCAGGCTTCGACACTGCCAGCCGAGAACAGCAAAACCTTTTTTATCTGGGGGAAGCCATTGTCGGGCAAAGAGCGTTAACCCCGATCCTAGCGGATAACGGATCGCTCATTGAAACAAAGTTTTGCTGGAGAGATATTCCTCAAGCTGTTGTATCTTAGAGCCCAAAAGATCTATGGGTCGAGGTAAATATCATTCATTAATTTTATTTATGGAAGGGTCGGTACAACTCTAATAGGAAGCACAAGATGCGACGGCGTCTTTGCAGACCGATGAATCTTCTGAATCGCTTTGTTGTAATCGTTCTTGGTCGCGTGATAAATGTTCATAAATTGCTGTGGATTACGGTCATATG
>Ga0163109_10003465_pt1 | contig 12062 bp, 10 predicted proteins | sample CRUFie1St13metaG_FD_108704 | JGI IMG/M metagenome (GOLD analysis project Ga0163109, IMG submission 108704) | Marine microbial communities from the Costa Rica Dome - CRUD Field 142mm St13 metaG | ecosystem: Environmental > Aquatic > Marine > Oceanic > Photic zone | place: Costa Rica: the Eastern... | reverse complement strand
TTCAACTTGATTTAATTTTGAGTTTCCAACATTGTTCATATTAGTAATTTTTTGAATCGGATAATTTTTTATTTTAAGCTGAATGTTTTCATCAAAGTCTGCTTCATTTAATCCATACAATTTAACAAGATAATTTGGATTCTGACAAAATTCTTCATACTGCCTTATTTTTTGATTAATTTAGGTAATACACTTATTAACAAATAAAAATAAAGTAAATTTCCTATATAAAATATAGAATCAGTCTTTATCCAATTTATTAACATAAGAATGATAATTGCTTGAAGAGATAGATTAAAATCATTTTTAATTTGAAAGCCCAAAGCTAGGAGCAATGACATTACGCCAAAAATTCCTACATACATGTATAAAGTAAATAAGGACGAATGAGGCAAAATAAATTGTTTACTGTTATTTACATTGTTTAAAAAGTAACTATCTGTTCGACCAACTCCAGACCCAAATACAACTTTTTGAATGTCTGGATTATACTTGCTTACAGCTAATCCCCAGACCTTCTCTCTATTAATAACATCTGATAATAAACGTATATTATTCTTCAAATTACTAGGTAGATTGTTTAAAGTATTAAAAGTTGTACTATAGACATCTTCACTTAATTTATAAAAAATTTGATTTGATTGACTTTTTTCACTAATAAGATTACTATTTTCAAAAATTTTAAAACTGTCACTTGATAGTGGAACTAGTGCAACAATAAATATTATGAAAATAGAAAAAAACATGAAAAATTTTCTTATCATTATATTCTCTTTAGAAACTGAATAAGCCAAAAAGGCAATTAAGAGCAAGATTGAAGAAGCAGCAGAAGTTAAGTAAAGACCAAGTAAAATAAATACAATTTTCAATAATTCATAAGCAGTTAATTTATCTTTTTTTACCAAATGGATAGTTAGAAATATAACTAAAATTAAAAAGTAAATCTCACCCAAAGATTCAGCACTGGAATAGGCTCCTCTCCATGATCCATACCTTGTTGGTTCTATTGAAGTCATACTCGGCCTTTGATTCAAAAAAATCACTTGAGACAAAACAGAAAAAACAGGAAAGATGGTAGTTAGTAATCCAAATATAGAAATTAAAAAACCAGCATTTAAAAATTTGTTTTTTAACCTACCTAAATTGATATCACGTGATAATTGAGATAAGTAAATTAGTCCATTAAAAGCCATCCACAGAAATATAAGAACCAATAGATAATTAATTGGTGTTTCAGAATTGTCAATTAAGCTTCTAACTCTATCCTGGTCAAAATATCCATAATAACTAAAATTGAATAACCAAACTGATGAAAACAAGACATACACCAAATTAAATTTCATGTATAGCTTGTAATTGTTAAATATACCTAAAAAAGCAAAAGACAAAAGCCATAAATTAATGGACAAGCCATACAGAAGTCCACCAAAAATTATTGAAAATGGAAGAAAGTAAATAATTGATTTGTGATCAATGGAAAAATTAATTATGAAACCAAATATTATTAAACCTAATAAAAACAAAAACTTACTTCTATTTCCAATCAAATCTAACTGAGTTGATCTTGACAGAAATTCATAATTATTAAACGAGATTATATAAGCTATTAAACCCACTAAAGAAGTCATAAATGCATATTTAATACTTGGTTTAATAAACTTACTATCAGCTAAAAATTTTAGTAATAAAGTAAATACAAGAAGTTGAAAAATAAAACTAAAAACAAATGGAAATCCAACACTGATTTTAAGATCTGTATCTTGAGTCATATTGAAATAAGCAGGATCATTACCAACAATCTTAAAAAAACACTCTTTAGCAAAATATGAATTAAGATTATAAGAATTATTAAGATGAAAATCTGAGTTTGATGAAATAAAATTTATAAATCTAATGCTATCTAAAACTGAATATACACAACCTTCTGCAGTAGTCATTCCAGGTATGTAGTTTTCTTGAAAAGAGACTTCCGAAATAGTTGGGAATCCAAAAAACAAGATCAAAGAACAAATCAGTAAGAAAAAAATAATTTTTTTCTCATGTTTTAAATAGCTCTTCATTTTATAGTTTGTAGTAAATAAATTAAATACAAACTATATTTTAAAGGTTAATCTAATAATAAGAGCAGCCATTAATAAATTTTAAAATGAAACTGATAATCAAAAAAATATTCAGAAAGCTTTATGTACAAGAAACGTTTTTAGAAAATAATTTTGTATTTATCCATATCCCTAAAAATGCAGGCATATCTGTGTGTGAATTAATAGGGGTAAAACCCCACGGTCATATACCGTATAGAGATTATGAATACATTTTAAAAAACAAACAAATATTTTACTTTGCATTCGTACGGGAACCAATCGATAGGTTTCTAAGTTCTTATAATTTTTTAATGAATGGTGGTAGAAATAAAAAAGACTTAAAAAATAAAAACAAATTTAATATTAGTAAAGAGAATTTCTCCAATTTTATAAACAATATTGACAAAGTTGACAACTTACCAGTTCATTTTTTGCCACAGGTCTATTTTTTAAAAAACGCCAAAGGAAATATTAAGGTTGATAATCTGGGTCTTGTTGAAGATATTGAAATTGAGATGTCAAAACTTAGTAAAATTGTAAAATTTAAAATTAGAGATTCTCTCAAAATATTGAATACAACAAGTTTAGAAAACAAGATCTCAAAAAATGAATTAGATTCAAATATGTTAGAAAAGCTTTCAGATTTTTATAGAGAAGACATTGAACTTTATAGAGCATTAAAGAAAACATGAAACCAAAAAAAAGAGTTTTAGTATTATTTAATGACTACAGGTTGTCCGGTGGAGAAAAAACTATTTTTGAATCCGAAATTAAGCACTTAAGTCATGATTTTAAAATTGACACACTTATATTTTCTAACAAATTAAGTATTTCAGTTATGTATTCATATTTCAATATATTTTCATTGATAAGATTATTAAAAAAAATTATTATTTTTAAACCAGACATTTTATATGTAAATAACACATGGTTTAAAGCTTCTACTTCTATTTTCTTTCTTGCAAAAATTTTAAATATTAAAGTTGTTTATAAAATTCATAACTACAGGTTATGGTGTTCATCTGCAAATTTTTATAGGTCGAATAAGATATGTACTGAATGCAAGGACGGAAACCTAGAAAGTTCTTATAAATATAAGTGTTATAAAAATAGTAAACTACTCACTTTTCTTGTAAATCAACATTCAAAAGGAACTTTGAAATATTTAAATAAAAAAAATGTAGTAGAAATATTAGTTTTAAACTCATTTCAAAAAAAATTATTAGTTAACAAAGGAGTTGAATCTGAAAAAATAAAAATTTCAAATAATATAGTCATCCTCGATAAAAAAGAAAATAATAACAAATCTGAAAACAAATATTTTTTGTTTCTTGGCAGGCTTTCAAAAGACAAAGGAATCAATGAGCTTTTAGACGCATGGAAACTAATTAAACAAGACCAATTTAAACTCTTAATTGCTGGTGATGGTGAACTAAAAGAGGAGATAGTAAATAAAATAAGCAAACAACAGTTTGTAGATTATATAGGCATTATTGATAGAAGCGATATTTTTAATACAATATCAAATTCTTATGCAATTGTTTTACCATCACAATGGCTTGAAGGTCAACCTACAGTTTTATTAGAAGCAATACAATTAAAAACTCCAGTAGTTTTAACTAATATTTCATTTATTAATGATATAAAAACTCAAAATTTAGAAGTTAGTGAATTCAATGATGTTGAAAGTCTTTCATTGTTGATTAGTAAATACATGGATAACGACTTTTATAATCAACAAAAACATGAATGGGAAATAATAGGTTCAAAATTAGAAGGTGGAGATTTTACTAGTATTGAAAAATCTTTATTAAGATCTTTTATTCTTTAAATTTATCTATCACTAATTCCACAGATTTTTTTATGCTTAATTTTTCAGTATCTACAACTAAATCCGCATTTGTAGGATCTTCATATTTAGAACCAATACCAGTAATATTTTTAATCTTTTTATTTTTATTGTTATATAAATTTTTAGGATTTCTTTTTATACACTCTTCAATGCTTGCTTTTACGTGAACAAGTAAAAACTCATTGTCTCCAAACAAACTTCTAGCGAAGCTTCTACTTGATTTATTTGGTGATATTGTGGCAACAATTGGTACCACTCCAGCTTCGTATAAAATTCTTGCTAAGTGAGCGACTCTTCTATTATTCTCAATCCTATCTTCATTCGAGAAACCTAGATCTTTATTTAAAGAGCTTCTAATGTTATCGCCATCTATTATGTAACTATTGATTCCTTTTTTTGATAATTCTTTTCGAACATTTGTAGCAATTGTTGATTTTCCAGATCCGGATAAACCAGTTAGCCATAAACACTTTATATCTTTAGTGTCAATTTTTTGTACTGATTGAAATCTTACAAAAGTTCCTTTATCAAGATTTTGTACACAGTACCCAAAACCAATTGTATCCTGAGATTCTGGATCTATTACAATCAGTTTTGAAAAATTATAGTTATTGTTTATTAATTTTACTAAATTTTTTTCCTCAAGTTCTATATTTAATACTGCGACGGAATTTTTTTTAACTGTTTTGATATTTGTTTTAGAAACAAAACCGTAAATCTCTTTATTGACAAATTTGAACTTATATCTTTTATTTTTAATTAGATCTGCTTCGGAACACCATATTACTTTTGCTTTAAATGCATTTGTTATTTCTTTATTTTGATTTTTATTTGTAAGTACGTCACCTTTATTAATAGAAATTTCTTCCGAAAGCTCAAAAACTGCATTTCTTGATTCTAGTTTTTCTACTTTATCAAGTCCTTGGTAAATATTTTTAATTTTTGATTCCTCACCTGTACGAGTACTAAAAACAGTCATTCCTTTATTTATCTTCATATCAAATATTTCTACACCGTAAAGTCTTTTACCAGTTGAATTATCTATAAACTTAACTACCAATCCTCCATTGCTATTCTTTTTATCATTAATTTTTAAACTAGTTAAGAAATCAAAAACAGTTTGTTGATTGTAAAATTTTAAATTTTTTGACCTGTACATAACATTGTCACCTCTTGCTGCAGAAATGGGGATAATTTTTCCTGGCTTAAAGCTGTTACTTTCTAGGTATTTGTTTAAGGTATTTTCAATTTCTTCAAATTTTGTTTTCGAGTAATTCACTTTGTCCATCTTGTTAATACAAAAAACAGTTTCAATAATATTTGGAAACATATTTATTATTTCAATGTGCTTTTTAGTTTGAGAGGTGAGCCCTTTGGATGCATCAATTAACACTAAAGCTACGTCAGCAAAAGTCGCTGCGTTTGCCATATTTTTTGTGTACTCTTTGTGTCCAGGAGAATCAATTAAAACAAATTGATTATTTTTTAAAGTGAAATACTTAAAGGCTATATCAATTGTAATTCCTTGCTCTTTTTCATCTATTAATCCATCAAGTAAAAGCGAGTAGTCAATTTCAACATCTTTCTTCTTAAATTTTTCATTTAAACTATTCAAATAATCTGATTGATCATAGGAGATGTTTCCAGTTTCAAACAGCAATCTTCCAAATAGTGTAGATTTTCCGTCATCAACACTCCCACAAGTCATAATATTTACAAGCTGCATTTAAAAATAACCATCTCTTTTTTTTAATTCCATGCTTCCGAGTTTATCGAAATCAATCAACCTACCACTTCTTTCTGAATAATCAGATGATTTAATTTCTCTAATAATAGATTTCAAATTATTTGCTTTACTAAGCACACCTGCGGTAAGAGGATAGCAACCTAAGGTTCTAAATCTTACTGACTCATTCTTGACTTGGTCTGTATTTTTTAACTTAAACCTGTCATCATCAAGTAAAAAATACTGACCATCACGCAATACTACTTTTCTGTTTTTGGCAAAATACAGAGGAACAATTGGAATTTCTTCTTGTTCAATATACTCCCAAACATTCAACTCAGTCCAGTTTGATATAGGAAAAACTCTGAAGCTTTGGTTTTTGCTTAAATTTGTATTAAACAATCTCCATGGTTCGATTCTTTGATTTTTTGGATCCCATTTATTATTTTCGTCTCTGTGTGATAAAAATCTTTCTTTTGACCGACTTGCTTCTTCATCTCTTCTTGCACCACCATAAACAAAATCATAACCACCTAATTTTAAAGCCATTTTTAGAGCATCAGTTTTCATGATATCTGTATAGTCTTCATGGTCAAAAGGATTGATTCCTTTATTCAGCCCCTCTTTATTTTGAAATACACTACCATTTAATTTATATTTTTTGTAAGTCTTATCTCGAAATGCAATCATTTCTTTAAACTTCCAACCAGTATCAATATGTAAAAACGGCACTGGAACATTTATTGGATAAAATGCTTTTCTAAATAAATGGACTAATACAGAAGAGTCTTTACCAATTGAATAAAGAACAACTGGTTTTTCAGAGCTTGAAAAGGTATCTTTAATTACAGAAATTGCTTCTTCTTCGAGTCTTTTTAGATGTTTTTTCAATTTACAAATGTTTCCTAATGAAAATTTAATACCAAAAAAAATATATTTTGAAATATTGTTAATAAAATTGTACCTATGAAAAAATTTAGATATTTAATTTTTAATTATTTTGTTTTAATTTCAAAAAAAATATCATTTTTTAAATTAATCCTTGAAAAAATCAGAAATATTTTAAATATTTATAAGAGAAAACTAAATTATAATTTAGATTCTCAATTCAATAGAATTTATCATTACCATGTACCAAAGTCTGGTGGGACAACCCTGAATATGACAATTTATAAGTCCCATGGATATATATTTGACAAAAATAATCTTCATAATAATTTTTCTGAACAAGCATCAAATTTAGTATCCAGAAGTATCAAAATTAACAATAAAGTTTTTCTTGATCATAATAAGTTTTTAATTAATCGGGGGCATTTTTACTATGCATGGAGTCACTATCCTTATCATGAAATATTTCCTCATAGCGATTCATTTACAGTTACAACAATCAGAAATCCTGTAGACAGAATCGTAAGCTTATATAAACATTCATTAAATTTAACCAATGACTCTACAGACAAACATCAAAAGGAACTATTTTCATTAAAAAGTGATAATATTCTTGATTTTGTTACAAAACTACCGGTACATCATAGGTACGGATCCTTGTATTTTTATTCTAAGAAGCTTGATATAAATGAAGCATTTGAAAATCTAAAAACTATTTCTGAGATTGTTTTAGATTTTGATTTTGATTCAATTAAATCAACTTTTTTTGAAAGATTTAGTATTAATTTAGAATTTGAAAGGGAAAATATATCTGAAATAAGTTATGAGCCAACTAAAGATGAAATTATAGTTCTGGAAAACCTACTAGAAAAAGAGATAGAGTTATATTTAAAAATTAAAAAGTTCGTTTATGAAAAACAATAGATTATTTAATCAAATATCCAAATTAAACATAAATGTTTTTATTTCATTAATTTTTAGTTTTGTCTTTAGTATTTTATATTTTAGAAACTTATCAGGTGTTGACTACATCTTATTTACCGCCACTATAGCCATATTCAGACTTTCAAATACATTTGCAACTTTAAATTTAGAAACATATCTTAAAAAAATACATTTGATTAAAGACAAGAACATTGTAAAACTTGAATTAGGCAATGTATTAAAAACAACACTTTTTTTATTACTCCCAATTATGGTTCTAGCTTTAATTTTTAATTATCTTCTTTATTCAAACTTGCTTTTAGAAAACTTATTTTCAGTATCTATCTTTTTAGTTGTGTCACTAATTCTTGCTTCATTTTTAAAAATTATTCGACAATTTATTCTATTTTCTTCTGATATGGAAGGTTATGTAGATATAGAAATAAAAGTAAATCTAATTTTAAAATCATTATTAACGATTGTGTTATTTTATTTTGTAGACAATTTGGTCGCTGCTTTACTCATTAATATTTGCAATCAAGTTATTCTTTATCCAGGTTTACTATTCTTTTTAAGAAAGACTGGAAATTTTCCAAAATTTAGTAAATATAAGATAGATTACTTTAGAAAACATATTGACTTTTCTTTTAAAGTACTAATAATTGAATCTTTTCCTAAATTTATTTATTCCATTGCTGCATATTTATTGTTAAAGAAATATGATACTGAAATAGTAGCTACTGCAAGTTTCGTAATTTTAATAATACAAAGAGTTTCTCAAACCTTTTTTATATATATGTATATATACAACAGTGAGATATCTGCAAAATTAAAAATGCCTAAACAGATATTTCAATTAATAAGAAAAGTATTTATTTTTTCACTTTTTATATTTACAGTTACAAGTTTGTTACTAATAATTTTTGAGTCATATGTAATAAGTTATATTTCGCAGATAAACAGCATCTCAAATTCTTTTGTGTTTGTGTTTTTGTCTTTTTTTGTTTTTGAGATATTAAGATTTCTAAGCAGGTTGGAGGTTTTTTTAATTCAGCTAATTGGAAGGGAAGATGCTTTACTAAAAAACTCATTAGTAAGCCTTGTGGTGACATCTTTGATTTTCTATTTAACTTTTACTAATAACTTATCCATAAACTTAGATATTTTGTCTTTTAGTATTTTTTATTTTGTAGTGATTTATTTAAACCATTATTTTTTAAAAAAAGTATATTTCAAACTAGAATCTCAAATGTAGACTTCAATTGGATGTTTAAAAAAAATTAAATGTTAAGAATTAATAGATTTAGTAAATTATTTATAATTTTAGTATTTCTTACACTAATTGGGCCAATTCTTTCAACCATAAATGATCCTAATATCAATTATTTTCCGAACTACGAAGATGAGGAAAAAAAATTTCCCTACATAGATGATGGTTGCAAATTTACAAAACTAGAAGTTATTAATCGAGTAAATAGATTAAACCAGATTTATGATTCAAATATTTCAATTGCATTCTACAAACATCCAACACATATTTTTTGCCATGGTAAACCAGTTATAAGTAATGGTAATAATTTACTCATAGAAAATGAAAGTGAACAGGAAGTATCAATTGGAGTTGGTGTAAACACAGATATAGATAATTTTGAAATGATTGGTAGATATCTACTTTTCTTTTCATTCTTGTGTCTATTGTTTTCAAGGTTTCAAATTAAAAAAAATGTAACGCGTAGTTTATATATAAAAGAAATATTAATTTTGTTATGTATTTTGCTTTTGTATTCTTACTTTGTATTTCCTACAGTCATAAGCGCAGTAACTAATTTTCTATTAGCGATACTTGCTGGCAATATACTTTTTTATTACATAAGTGAGCATTTTGAAACTAAATCGATACTGAAGTCAACAATTGCAATATCAATATTTCCATTATTTTTTAATAACTCAAATGTCACATTTTTTTGGTTATTAATTTACTACTGCTTAGTGAATATAAAGCTTCATGAAATAAAAATCTCAAAAAATTTATATCTATTTTACGTAGCCTTTTTAATTTCATTTATTGTAAATGTCGATAATTACTTTTTTAACAAAGTAGCAAATTTTTACTCACTCTCTCTTTTTACTGATTCTCGACACCAAGGTGGTCTAGCTAATATCAATAATGGATTCCAAAGTTTAGCTTTTTATATTGATATTTTGATTATTTCCTTAATTATCTATGTTCTCTTCCAGATGATAAGTAGAGAAGATTTAGAAAATATATTTTTTGATGGCTTAATAATAGGATTCTTAATTTGGTTCAGCTGCTTTTTTATTGCATATATTTCTCCGTTTACAGAATTTTATGTTTACAAACAGTTTGGACTTATCGGAAGAATAGATTATTTCGATTCACCACATCCTGACGGACTTAACTGGCATGGTCTAACACCTAGCCATGAACTTACTGGTTTTTGGTTAGCAATAATCGCATCTTTGTGCTTATTGAGATATTTTTTAACAAACAAATACAAATACATTCCATTATTTGGATTATCTTTAATTGCTCTTTCACTTAACTCACAAAGGTCTGCTCTGGTAATTTTTATTATTAATTTAGTATTCCTTCTAATTAAGTTTATGAAAGGCAATTCTAAAAAAGTAGTCTTAATAATTTTAATTACAATTTTTATTCTCTCTGTTTTTAATCAGGGAGTAGAAAGGTTGGCAAATAGGTTAGAAAATGTTGATTACAGCACTAATGTCACCCAGAAATATATTGAAGGATTTGAAAATACATATGAGAGATACGATAAATATAAATTAGACTTTTTAACCCAACCAAGTAAAGATATACTGGACAACTCTTCGCTTGAAAGTATTTATTCAAATATGCTTGGAACAGAAAACAGTTTTGTTATTAAGCCTTTATTGTTTTTTAGTAACACACTAAAGCGTGATTTACAATGGACTAGGTTTTTACACTTCAATGACTTAAACAGCAGTAATTTATTTTTTGGCAAAGGACCGGCACAATCATATGAAGTTTTAGATGTACTACTCCAAAAACCTCATTCATTGTATTTAACAATCTTTTATCAATATGGTGTTATTGGTTTAATCATGTTTGCACTAGTACTTTTTGCTGCATTTAAAAGGTTTTTAATGAGTAACTTTAAATTTATACATTTAATTGTTATTTTAATTTTTATTAATGGCATAAAGAGCGAATTTTTATTTACGCATAATCAAATTGTTTTATTTTTACTTTTTGTTTTAGCTTCTATGAGAGTATTTAAAAAATAGAAAACTATTTATTCTTCTTCAAAATTTATATGTATTGAGTCTTTAATTTTTTTATTAATTGAATTGAATGAATTTTTCATTTCTAATTCAACACTACTCAAAAGGTTTTTTACTTCACTTTTAATCTCATCATCGGTAATAACTTTTTCTACAGAAGATTTAAGCTCAGATAATAAATTGGATGCACTTTCAACAGTTTTGTCAAAATTGTTTTTTAAATCTTCAACCATGTTTGATTCAGATAAATTATTTTCAAACCTGTCTTTTAATTCTTCAAAATTTTCTCTAATATTTTTTCTATCTTCTTCCATGATGTAATAGTAATCTCAAAAACTTAAAATTTTGCTTTGTCTTTAAATTTAAGATCTGGATTTCTTTTTAATCTCTGCTTAGCCCATCTGGCCGGAGCAATAAGTCTAAAAAATGGTGGAAGAAATGGTCTTGTGTACTTTAAAAACTTGAGATTGAGTCCGACAACTACTTCTTTTGTTTTTGATGTCTTAATATTATATAAATCTTTAAATTCTTTTGGCAGAGTATGAAAGGCAGTAAAAGCAATAAATGGCCAGATAGGTTTAATGTGTGTAGGAACTGGCCCTCCACCAATGATATCCTTGACATCATCTGCGACGTCTGTTCTTAGTAAATAGTTATTTTCTCTAGATTTCTTGATTACCCATTCTTTAAGATCTTTATGAGTATTAGGAATAAAATCTGGTTTAATCAAAACTAGTTCTGCTGCAATTTTATTTTCTTTGTGATATTGATCTTTTTCAGCATCTGTTAACGTTTTAACAGTTTTTTCATAAAAATAGATTGAAGATATTTGAAGACAAGCATGTACCCAAAGTAATTGTTCTTGATCTAAAGCGTCGTATATTCCTCCCGTAACTTCGTCTTCACCTTTAATAACCTCATGAAGTTTATTAATTCTATGAGCACTTTCATCCGCCTCTTCTTTTGTGCCGAAAGTTACAGAATTTTGAAGAGAAAGCGTTCTAATAAGCCTCTTCCAAGGATCTCTTTGGTAAAAAGATGTTTGTCTAGCACCAGCTGCAATTAAGGGGTGTGCAGCATGCATCAATAAAGCTCGTGCACCTCCAAAAAGGACAGTAATTTCTTTATTTACTTTCCACATCATGGAGTTGGGTCCAAAATATCCTGGATCACTTTTCATATACTTGACTCTAAATAAAAAATATAACTATTAATAATTAAGAATTTATATTTTTTGATAAATAACTTAATTACTATGACAATATGCACATAATTTATGCAACGTATCAATTTTTTCCTGATT
>Ga0163109_10003464_pt1 | contig 12065 bp, 12 predicted proteins | sample CRUFie1St13metaG_FD_108704 | JGI IMG/M metagenome (GOLD analysis project Ga0163109, IMG submission 108704) | Marine microbial communities from the Costa Rica Dome - CRUD Field 142mm St13 metaG | ecosystem: Environmental > Aquatic > Marine > Oceanic > Photic zone | place: Costa Rica: the Eastern... | reverse complement strand
TGGGAAGCGCCCACATCCTCCGTTCTTGCTGGTGAGGAACCTGGCTGGCTACCAGGCCCCTGGCGCCTGATGTTGCTGGGGGACGGCAGCCCGACCAGACACCTGCGTCTGCTCACCGGCCACAGCGTGCAGGTGGGTCTCATCGCAATGGATGCGGACGCAAGCCTTAACGAACAAGCCGGTGGACCACGACCCGCGGAGGTGCAGGAGCTGGAACCGCCCCTGCTGCGCCGTCAGGTCTGGCTGACCTGTGGTGACACCACGCTGGCCTGGGCGGAAAGCTGGTGGAACCGTGATGAAGCCGAACGCAGTCTGAGCAATCGCGAACAGCCGATCTGGCTCAGCCTCACGCAGGGACGTTCGGAACTGTTCCGTGAGGTGGATGGACTGGCGCTTGTCTCTGAACCATGGCTGGAGGAAGGGTTCAATGAACGAGGTCCCTTCTGGAGCCGCCATTACCGATTTTTCAGGCAGGGCAAAGAGCTGACGGTGATCCGCGAAGTGTTCAGCCCGGCACTCGAGCGCTGGCTGGGCGAAGCCCCAAGACGTCCGCTTTACGCATCGTCATGAAGAAAATCAGCGTTTGATGCGGATTTGCACTTGACAACTTGCCTGCCTTTGTGCTCAAGCGATCATGGCTTCATCGGCAATGGTTCCATGGCGACCACCACATGGGTGACCCTCAACGATCTGGGCCGCAACTTCGGCATCTCTTCGATCCACTGCGGAAGGGCCCTCGAACATGAGGGCTGGCGTGACCGGAATGGACTTCCAACCGACGCTGCACTGGAGGCAGGCGCGGTTGAACAACGCACGGCACACATCCGAGGACGCTCAGTGCTCTGGAACGCCAACATCTGCGCAAACGTGCTGGAGAAACGGGGTTACCGTCCGGTAACTCGCTCGGAACACATCGGCCAGTGGGCCGATCTGCTGGAGGCGATGACGGCCGGCTCTCCATCGATCACCACAACTGCAGATCAGATGGCGGAAGATCTGCCGCCTGACCTGGTGGAGGATGTCAATCGTCAGCTGAGCCGGCGCGGTTGCCGATTTCAGGTGTGCCGACCGTTGAGCAGCCGGCACTGAACGGCTGGCTCAGGCCATGCGCAGGGCTTCAGCCTGCTTGCGAGCCTTCTCAAGCTGTTCCTTGAGCTTCTCCTCGTCCGTGTGGCTGAGGCTGGTGTGCACCAAGCGTGCGTTGGGCACATGACGACGCAACCGCTCGATTACCCGATCAGGGGTTGAGTCGCGCACCAGCAGGGCCAGAGCTGCACTGCCCTGAGGCAGGGTTTCGGCAAGCTCCTTCAGGAACTTGTCGTTGATGCCGATGTCGCTGAGAGCTCCCGAGGCGGCACCAGCGCCTGCACCGGCCGCCAACCCGAGGAGGGGGTTGGCAAAAATCAATCCGACCAGAAGACCCCAGAAGCTGCCACCCATGGCTCCGGTGGCGGTCATGTTGATGGCCTGGCGAAGATGCACATGGCCATCACTGCCATGCTCCAGGACCACCGCATCCTCGAGAGTGATCAGGTGCTCTTCCTGGATGGCCACGAGCTCAAGACGAACTTGCTCAGCTTCCTCAACCTTGGGAAAGCCGATCACCACAAGATTGCTCATACCAATTACGCAATGACTCACAGCATAAGTAGAAATGCTGTTGTTCAATCACGACGACGACTGGATCGCGGCAATGGTCGACGGGACGACGACCTTGGTGTTGATGAAGGGACGGGATCAGCAACTCCATCACGACTCTCAGAACGTTTCCAGCGCTCCACTTTGAAACTGTCGTCCTCCGGCCACACATCATCCTGATCGGAGGAGATCACCGGCGAAGCAGAGGCTGTCGGCGGAGGCAGCACCGGCTGTCGGCGGGACATGGCCTGGAGCGGGCGTTTCCGTCTTGCGGGCGTTGATCGGTCAACACTGGCCGAAGCGCCGACACGCGCAGATCGGGATGTCGGCATGCCCTGCGGCCGTTCGTTCACCTCACGCCAGTCATCCTCCTCATCCAGCAACCAGTCGATGCGATCACCGACCCAACGTCCCACCGCATCCAGACGGGAGGCACCATTAAGGCGATCCATGCTGCGGCGCCCTGGTCTTGTTCCGGAAACACCGTCCACAAGCTGACGTCCGGTGTCCAGCCACCGGTCGAGCTTTCGGTCCAGAGGATCAGGACTGCGCTGCGGGCGTTGTCGACGTGAATCCATGCACCGACGTTACCGACGTCTGTGCTGCAACCAACGCTCCCGCTGCAGACCAATCAGAACGATCGAAACGCCACCGGCCTCCAACACCCAGAGAAACACCTCCATCCCGCTCAGTTCAGCTCCGGTGCTGCTTCATAGCGAAGCAGACAACTGGCATTCCAGCGACCCCCGTGATGCCGATCGCAGCACAATCGACAGGCGGCCTGACGCACCCTGCGGCGATAGGGGGTTCGGCGGCCGCACCAAGAACAAACTGCAATCCAGCGCGGCGGGCTCTGTGGAACGGGGAAGCGGTGGCGAACACTGACTTCAAATCTTGACTGGGCCGCATTGATCACCTGCATCCGCTGCCGGAAGCAGGGGCCATGACCCTCCTCGCTCTGCAGCACCAGGTCCACCCAGGCATGGATCATCTCGTGACAGAGCGTGCTTTCAGTGGCCTCTCTCGGCAGAGGATCAAGCAGAGGCCTTGACAGCACGATTTCGCGCCCGAACGGTGGCGCCACGGAAGGCCCACGTCTGTAGAGACCAGCCGTGCGACGCAGGCGACCATCGCTCCAGCGCAGTGCGACCAGTGGTTGATGTCCTTCGCAGAGGGCTCCCTCGAAATGCTCCCGATTCAGGCGATGAAACAGAGGGAGCAGGGGCTCGAGCGGCATGGGCGGCGGTCGACTCGCTCAACAACGTCGGCCCAGTCTGCCTCCATCCAGCGGTCCGTCAGTCAGACTCTGCATTCTCTTGGAAACAGCTGATGGATCTGGGTCTGGTGCGGGAGATCGGGAGCAAGGCCCTGCTGGCCGGGGGTGGTGCCCTGCTTCTTTACTGGACGGTTACCGCGGTGAAGCTGGTGCTCAGTGCCCGCGGCATCAACCCGCTGATCAAGCAATTTTTCACCCAGGTGGCGGCCGGACGCGTAGATGCGGCCTACCTGCTCACCACCAAGTCGTATCGGCAGCACGTCAACCGGCAGCAGTTCATTCGCTACCTGGCAGGCCTGAAGCTCAACCGCTACCGCAATCTCAAGTCAGGCCGGCCGCGCCTGCAGGAGGGCAGCATGATCCTCACTGTGAAGCTGATCGCGGAAAACAAGGAGGAAATGCCCCTCGACTTCACCTTTACCAAAGTGGAGGACACCTGGAAAATCGAGCGCATCGCCACCGTCAAGAGCTGAGTCATTCAGACCGTGACTGCTTCTGCTTCACAAACCGCGTCAGGCCAGTTCAGCGAGCGCGCCGCTGAACTGAGACAGCTGCTCACCCGAGCTGCCCACGCCTATTACGTGCTGGATGCTCCCGAAATGGAGGATGCGGTCTACGACCGGCTTTATCGCGAACTGCTGGATCTGGAGACGGCTCACCCCGAGCTGGTGATAGCCGACAGCCCCACCCAGCGCGTGGGAGGAACTCCCTCCGAGGGATTCACCAGCGCGGCCCACCGCATCCCCCTCTTCAGCCTGGACAACGCATTCAGTGCTGAAGAATTACGCAGCTGGTATTCACGCCTGCTGAAGGTGCTCGACCGAGAGCCGCCTGCGGATGCTCCCCAGCCGGCACTGCCCATGGTCGGAGAACTCAAAATCGACGGCAATGCCCTGGCTCTGAGCTACGAGAACGGTCTGCTGGTCAGGGGCACCACCCGCGGAGACGGGGAACAGGGTGAGGAAATCACTGCCAATGTGCGAACCATCGCATCGATCCCTCTGCGACTGCAGATCGATCCCCCACCGGCCTGGGTGGAAGTGCGCGGCGAGGCTCTGATTCCCGATCGCACCTTTGCTGCGATCAATGCCGAGCGGGCAGCGCGGGATGAACCGCTGTTTGCCAACCCTCGCAATGCCTGTGCAGGAACCCTTCGCCAGCTCGATCCCAGGGTGGTGGCCGCGCGACGACTGGACTTCTTCGCCTACACACTGCACCTGCCCAGTGACTGGGAAGGTGCTCGACCGACCAGCCAGTGGGACTGCCTCAGCTGGCTGCGCAGCGCAGGCTTCAGAGTGAACCCCAATGCCGCCCTGCTGCCGGATCTCGCCGCGGTGGAGACCTTCTTCAACGCCTGGGACAGCCGCCGAAACGATCTCGATTACGCCACTGACGGCGTGGTTGTGAAACTCGACGACCTGCGCCTGCAGGACAGCGCTGGTTTCACGCAGAAAGCACCTCGCTGGGCCATCGCGCTGAAGTACCCGGCCGAGGAGGCTCCCAGCCAACTGCTGCGCCTCACCTGCCAGGTGGGCCGCACCGGCGTGATCACTCCGGTGGCGGAATTCGAACCCATTGCCCTGGCTGGCACGAGCGTCAGTCGCGCCACCCTGCACAATGCGGACCGACTGGCGGAGCTGGATCTGCACAGTGGCGACACGATCGTGGTGCGCAAGGCCGGAGAGATCATCCCTGAAGTGCTGAGAGTCCTGCCCGAACTCCGGCCTCAAGGCGCTCAACCCCTTGACCTTCCGGATCAGTGTCCCAGCTGCAACTCTGAACTGGTGAGGGAAAGCGGTGAGGCTGCAACCCGCTGCGTGAACAGCAGCTGCCCGGCGATCCTGCGCGGCGCTCTGCGTCACTGGGTCAGCAAGGGCGCCCTCGACGTGGAGGGCATGGGCGGAAAATTGATCGAACAACTCGTGGAGCGCGGCCTGGTGCGCTCGATCTCCGATTTGTACCGCCTGGATGTCGCACTGCTCAGCAGCCTGGAACGGATGGGCGAGAAAAGCGCCGAAAACCTCGTGACAGCGATGGAGGCATCACGCACCCAGCCCTGGGCTCGCCAGCTCTACGCACTCGGCATCCACCACGTGGGCGAAGTCAACGCCAAAGCCCTGGCAACAGCATTTCCGGATGTCGACACGCTTGCCCAAACGGCCGTTGATCACCCTGAGGCGATCAGTGAACTGCACGGCATCGGCTTGGAAATCACCCAGAGCCTGCAGCAGTGGTTCAGCACCGTTGCCAATCGGAGGCTGGTTCAGCAGCTTCGGGAGGTCGGCCTCTCGCTGGCCGCCAGCGAACAGGAGCGCCGCGATCTGGAAAGCCGCAGCAGCATGTCAGGGGTGCTCTCCGGTCAGACCGTCGTCATCACAGGCACCCTGCCCTCCATGAGTCGAACTCAGGCCAAGGAATTGATTGAAGCGGCAGGTGGCAAGGTGAGTGGGTCAGTCAGCAAAAAGACATCATTTGTACTCGCTGGAGAAGAAGCCGGCAGCAAGCTGGAGAAGGCTGACAAACTGGGCATCAGCGTGATTGATGAAGCAGGACTGGTCGCCTTGATCGAACCGGCCGAGACCTGACCATCGTTCTGCGTGATCGATGGATCCGAACCATGGTTGTGATGGCGGAGACTGAGGAGGCAGTCATGTCCAGCATCTAGGCCTGTGGACTCGTCATCTCCGATTCGCGACGTTCTGGACAATCTGTCCGGTGAATGGCAAATCAACCTCGAGAACCGGATCCCGCGCAAGGAGCTCTACCAGGCCCGGATCGCCTCATCGAAGCCATCACTCGGATTCTTCGTGCTGTTGTTGTGCGCAGCGGTGATCGCCACACTTGGACTGATCTCCAACAGCACGGCGGTGGTGATCGGAGCCATGATCGTGGCACCGCTGATGGATCCGATCCTCAGCCTCGCCTTTGCCCTCTCCATCAGCAACAACAAACTGGCGAAACGCTCGCTGCTGACGGTGTTGATTGGTGTGATCACAGTGATCGCCACCGCCGCACTGCTGGCGTCGATTCTGGATGTGAGTGAGGTGAATCGGGAGATGACTTCTCGCACGGCACCCAACCTGATTGACCTCGGAGTCGCCGTGGCGGCTGCAGTGGCCGGATCCTTCAGCATGACCCGCGAAAGGCTGTCGAATTCACTGGCCGGCGTTGCCATCGCCGTGGCGCTGGTTCCGCCGCTGTGCGTCTGCGGCATCGGCCTGAGCATGGGCAATGAGGTGGTGGCGGTGTTCGGCCGAGGCACTGTGGCCGGTCTCACCAATCAGATTTCCGAGGGCTCCTTCCTGTTGTTCCTGGTCAACCTGATCGGGATCACGGTGGCAAGCCTGTTCATCTTCCTGGTGCAGCGCTACGGCAGCATCGTTCAGTGCTGGCGCAATCTTCTGGTGTGGCTGGCTCTGCTAGGGCTGTTGTGCTTCCCCCTGTCCTCAGCTCTTCAGGACTTCAGCGTCAAGCAGGAAATTGTGAGCAGGTTCGACACCTTCAAAGCAGGTCAGGTCAATGAGCTGAAGATCACCAGCAAGAACCCCTATCTGTGGCAAAGGGTGCGACTGCTGTTCAGCAATGTGCGGGTGCTCGACAACAAGGCCAACGTGGATCTCGTCTTCAGCGCACCAAAGGGAGTGCTCAACGAAGCCTTGGCGAATGAGCTCTCTGAAACCTTCGTGAAAAGCGCCAAAGAAGAGTTCAACCTCGATGACGCCAAGGTCACGATCAGCGTGATTCCCAACCAGATCAACAAATTCAGCGACAGCTCAGCGCTGCCGTCAACGCAATGAACGAAGCAGAAAGCAATCGTCCACCGATCCACAGATGGATCAAAACGGAATGCGGTCGGGCCAAATATGCCAACCTCAGCAACCGCAGCGGATTCACAGCCAAAGTCCGGCTGGGTTGGTTTGTAGTGATTGCCGCCCTGCGTGACTGGCGACTGCCTGATCCTGATCAGACATCGGGATCCTGAACATCAGCGCCTGCCTCCTGAAGAGCTTGGCGAGCGGCACGGCCAACCAGCCACACCACTCCCACAGTGGCCAGCACGCCCACGACACGAAGCACCCAGGCCTGCGCTGAGGTCTCTCCGGCCAGCACCTCACCGAACCTGGCAGCACTGCCGGCCAGAGCACCGAGGGCACAGAACAGAATCGTTCCGGGAATGATCCCGATGAGGCCAAGGTTGTAATCGCGCAAACTCACCTCACTGAGTCCGTAAGCCAGGTTCAGCAAGGAGAACGGGAAAGCCGGTGAGAGACGCGTCAGCAACACCAGGCGAAACCCCTCCCGACTGACAGCCTTCTCAATCGCCATCAGCTTCGGGAAACGGCTGAGACGCTGTTGCGCCCAGCCTCTGAGCCAGTGCCTGCCCAGCAGAAAAGCGGCTTCCGCACCAAGGGTCGCCCCTGCAAACACAATCAGGCTTCCCAGCCAGGGGCCATACAGCGCTCCGGCCAGCATCGAGGCCCAGATCCCCGGCAGCAGCAGGGTCACCCAGATCGCATAAAGAGGAACAAACAGCAGGGCTCCAGCAGGCGACTCAAGCCATGCAAGAAGAGCGTCGGTATCCATCATCTGAACGATCTGGTCCATCCTTCATCCATCGGTGCCATCACGGTTCCATGGCCCGCAGCAACTGCGCAACCTCACCACCCTGGCTCAGACGAGCGCTGAGATCGGAACACTGACCAAACCCTTTTATGGCTCTACCGTCGAGTCGTTGAAGGGAATACCTGCCTGCTGCTGTGCGACACCAACATCTCCGGGCACCACTGATCCGACGGCGCCTGCTGTTGCTGGGGCTTCTCTGCACAGCTGGACTGCTGAGCTCCTGCAACAGCAGCGGTCGAACACCGATCCGACTGCTGCGGGTCGCCCGCATCCTGCCGACCAATGAAAAGGTCACTCCGGTTGACAGTTCCAGAGACCGCAAGCGTCTGCGCAGCTTTCAGAACAATCTCTGGGATGTGGTTCCAGGCCTGCGCATCCAACCCGCTCTCTATTCGGAAGCAGCCTTCGAATCGGAACTGGAACGCCAGACCTACAGCGGACTGGGTCCGGATCTTGTGATGGGCGATGCCCGCGTGATCCATGAGCTCTCCGAAGCAAAGCTTCTGGACACGGTGCCGATCACGCCGGAGCAACGCAACGCCATCGCACCAGGCTTACTGGAACGCGTCACCAACTCCCGTGGCGAAGTGACCGGTCTTCCGGTCTCCCAGTACATCCAGCTGGCCTGTTTCGACAAACGCAAGCTCAAGGAGCCGCCTGCAACGCTGGCACTCATGTCCAAGCAGAGCGGTGAGGGTCAGGTGTTCGGCATCACCCAGAATTTTGAAGACCTCTACTGGAGCATGAGCGGATACAAGGCCGGCAGCGCACTGGTGAGTGCGCTGCGTGGCCAGCAACCCACTGCACAACAAACCCAGAACTTGGTTCGCTGGCTGAGCTGGCTGCGGGATGCCAGCTATCAGCAGAACGTGATGTTCCTCAGGAATCAGGCCACATTGCGCAAGCAACTGATTGGAGGCCAGCTCCACTGGATCAGCTGCTGGAGCTCACAGCTGCCTCAACTGAGGGAAGCCATGAAAGACAATCTCGGCATTACATCTTTGCCCGCTGGACCAGCAGCTCCAGCCACACCCATCAGCAAGCTCCAGGTCTGGGGACTGGGCCGCAACTCCAGTCCACGACAGCGACAGACAGCTGAAGAACTGATGCAATTCATCGTTCAACCATGGGCCCAGAAGACCTGGTCGCTGCGTTATCGCACCAATTACCCGGTCAATCCAGCAGCGGCCACGATCATCAACCAACAGATCCCTGGAATCGAGAAGCTCTACATCTTCAAAGGCAAGCAAGAAATCAAAATTGGCGACGAGATTGTTGCTGCAATCGATGGAAATCCGAGACTCGCCAAAACCATTCAAAACATCATCAATGATGTGATCTTTGGTGCGAAAACTCCCGCCAAGGCAGCTGAACGACTACAGGCCATTTTGAGACCATCCTCATGATGACGATCCTCTCCAATCCTCTGATCACGGTGGCGCCTGGAGAAATCCTGGTTGAAATGGTCAGCTGGCTGTCATTTGTGGAGCGTTGGCCTGTTCTGATTCAGCTGTTCGTGGTGCTGTTCGTGCTCCTGATCGCGCGCACGCGCAGCATTCTTCTCAGACGCAACCAACGCCTGCAGCGCCTGCTGAATCGAGCAGGGCTGCATCAACGCTTTCCGGATTCCATTCGCGTTCTCGTCGGACCGGCGCTGGTTCTGCTGATGGCCGGTGTCTTCGCACTTCTGCAGATCCCGTATGGATTACTGCGTTACTTCGGACTGCTATGGCTGGGCTGGAATCTATTCACGCCCCTGAAAATGTTGGTGGAAAAAACCAATCCCAACTTCCCGATTGGAGAAATAGAGACCACACTGTTCAAGCCAATCTATGTCTTCACGGCAACATTATCCTTGCTGAGCCTGCTGGGCAGCCGCGAAAACCTCGCAAGAATTGGAGTCGCCAATCTCTTCGAAGTTGAGATCACTCTCGGTAAAATGTATACGGCCATTGTGGCGATTTATCTGATCGTGACGATTGCCTCAAGACCCGCAGCTCTGATGGCCTGGCTCAGCGGTGTGATCTTCGGAGTGCAAAAACGCAATCAGCGCGGTCTGGAGTTGTTGTTCCGCTACAGCGTGATCGGCATCGGCATCATCGGCGTGGCCTATTACATCGGCATCAACGGCAATGCCTTTATTGCAATCGCAGGTGGATTGTCGGTGGGAATCGGCTTCGGCACCAAGGAAATCATCTCCAACTTCATCAGCAGCATCTGGCTTTTATTCGAAGGTTCCGTACGGCCGGGAGAGATTCTGATGATCGACGGAGACCCCTGCACGGTGCGCAAACTGGGTCTGCGTGCCACACAACTGAGGCGAGGACGAGACGGCGCCGAACTGCTGATTCCCAATCAGAACTTCTTCACCCAGGAGGCCGCTTCCTACACAGCGACGGAAACATCGAGGCGAGACAGCGTGGTGGTGGGTGCTGCCTATCAACACGACCCCGACAGGATCATCGACATGCTGCTGGAGATCGTGGCAGAACATCCCAAGGTCAAGAAATATCCACCAGCAGCGGCTTTTGTGACTGAATTTGCGGAATCCTCGATCAACTACAAGCTGTTGTTCTGGGTGGCAGATCCGCTTGATGCCTTCAATGTGGGCAGTGATCTTCGTCGCGCAATCTGGAAGCGCTTCGAAAAAGAGAACATCACCATTCCCTTTCCTCAGCGCCAGATCTATCCGATGGAGTGGCCACCCAGCTCAGAGAAAAGCCTCCGACCGCAGCTGCAGGCAGAGCAGTTGATGGATCAGGAAGCTGCAGGAGACATGAGCTAGGTTCGCGGCTGCGACGCTCGGGTCTAGTGACTGAGTCTCATTTGGCCGCGAAATTACATCTCCAGTACCTGCAAACCAACATCGGATTGCTGGTGGGAACGCTGGCTCTACTCGTGGCCTGGTTTGTTCTTCAGCTGTTGAGCCGCCATGGACGCAACATGGGCAGCCGTCTCGCCGCAGCGCTGCGGCGCCCTGTGCTGTTCGGGCTCGGCACCTCTCTCTACGCCAGCTGGATCATCCATCAGCTCAACGAGGGGCTTGAGCTGGGGCTGCTGGCTCAGACTGAGGTGAACAGGATTTCCACAACCCTGGTGATCGCCAGCATCACCTGGGCCGTGATGAACATCGGCCAGACCGTGCTGCGATCTGCCTCGATGAGACGATGGATCCAGATCGAGGATCAGCAGGATGAATCCATGCTGATCAATGTGATCAGCAGGCTTTACACCATTTCAGTGCTGCTGGTGGCCATTGCAGCTCTGATGGTGAACTTCGGGGTTCCCTCCGGTGCCATTGCCACGATGCTCGGCGGCGCAGGCATCGGCTTCTCATTCGCCACCCAGCAGATCAGCCAGAACTTTCTCTCCGGCTTCATGCTGTTTTTCAACCGCCCATTCCGCGAGGGCGACTGGATCAACGCAGACAATCTTGAAGGAACGGTTGAATCAATCGGTTGGTATTACACACGAATACGCACTTTTGATCGCAGACCGCTTTACATCCCGAATTCCGTATTTGCCACAAACCCGATTCAAAATCCTGGAGAAATGTATAACCGCAGGATTCTTGCCAATATCGGCCTGCGTTATGAAGACTTACACAAGATTGGTGACATTACGAAAGAGGTTCGCAGCTATCTTGAGCAGCATCCAGAGATTGACCAAAGTCAGAGCATTCTTGTGAACTTCAATGAGTGGGATGCATCATCGATCAATATGATGATTTATTGCTTCACCAAGACAACAGTGTGGAAAGACTGGCTTGATATTCAACAGTCCATTTTTCTGGATATCGCTGGAATTGTTCAGCGCAGTGGTGCCGACTTCGCATTCAATTGCACCACGTTGTATCCAGCGCCTGATTCCGGATCAGATGCACTCATTAAGTCACTGAATCGAGGCAATCCGACAGCATGATTCGGAGCCTCCTCAGCTAACTGGACGCCGAGGTGTAGTGGCGCAGCGCGAACAGCCAGAAGCCACGGGCCGCCGCGAAAAATCCTGCCGACAAGACGATTCCTAGCGCCAGAAGGGGGAATGATGCCCGACCCAGCAGCACTTCGGCAGGCACTGTGGTGAGGAAAGCCACCGGCAGCACCAGCGTGAACAGCAGCCTCAACGGCGCGGGATAGGCCTCAAGCGGGTAGCGCCCGGAAGCCAGCAAGGCTCGCAGCACCTCGGTGGCGTTCCAGGTCTTCACGAACCAGATGCTGGTGGCAGCGATCAGAAACCACAGCGAATAAAGGATGACTGCGGCCACCATCAGCATCAGCAACACCGTGACCAGAACAGCTGGGGTCAACACGACACCGGATTGATGCGCGCCCCATGCGGCCAGACCTAGGCCCAGAACAACTTCGGAGAGACCCGCTGGAGCGAAGGTGCGCAGGGACACCCAGAACTGACTGTCGATCGGTTTGAGCAGCACGAAATCAAGGGTGCCCTCGCGCACATAGGTGACGATCGCTCCGAGATTCGGTCGCAACCAGGCGGTCGTCATGCCATCGAAGACGGTGTAAAAACC
>Ga0163109_10003463_pt1 | contig 12065 bp, 11 predicted proteins | sample CRUFie1St13metaG_FD_108704 | JGI IMG/M metagenome (GOLD analysis project Ga0163109, IMG submission 108704) | Marine microbial communities from the Costa Rica Dome - CRUD Field 142mm St13 metaG | ecosystem: Environmental > Aquatic > Marine > Oceanic > Photic zone | place: Costa Rica: the Eastern... | reverse complement strand
CTTTGAATGTTTTCTTATTAAAATTTATCTTTGGAGTAGAATAGAAGCCTGATGAAGAAAGTGAAATTCTATTTAAATAAGCTTCTTTTATTATTTCATCAAAATTAAAAACTCTATTTCCAATGTATATATTTTCATTCTTGTAAAGAGGTTCAATTTTGGAGAAGATTTTATATTTTTTTTTTATAAAACTATTCAAATTTGACTTTATTTTAGAAACAGCATTTAGAGTAGCAGCACCATTAAGGTCTGTAGTTGATGATGCTGCACTTGCAGATGTGTTAGGAACTTTAGATGTATTTGTCGCCGAAATTTTAACTTTTTCGTATGGTAAACCTAAAGAATGTGAAACTAGTTGAGCAATTTTTGTGTGTGTGCCTTGGCCCATTTCAATACCACCATGATTCATATGTACACTTCCATCTGTATAAATATGCACTAGAGCTCCCGCTTGATTAAGATGTATTGTAGTAAATGATATTCCAAATTTTACCGGGGTAATCGCAATACCTTTTTTCTTAAACTTATTTTTTTGATTAAATTTCCTAATATTTTGAAATCTTTTGTTATAATTTGATTTAATTTTTAGTTCTTCAAATAATTCATTTATGACATTGTCCTTAATTTTCATTCCATAATGAGTAATATTATTATTATTTTTTCCATAAAAATTTATTTTTCTCACATCGGCAGAATCTTTTTTTAAGTATCTAGAAATATTATCGATAATATTTTCAATCGCCATCATTCCCTGATTTCCACCAAATCCTCTAAAAGCAGTTGAAGAGGCCGTATTGGTTTTACATAGATAGTTTTTCACCTCCAAGTCTTTTAAAAAATATGCATTATCTATGTGCAACAATGCACGTTCATTAATTGCAAGTGATAAATCGGGTGACATTCCACACCGAGATGCTAGTTTTAATTTCAAACCATTAATTCTACCATTATTGTCAAAACCAACTTCATAATCCGAAAAAAAGTCATGTCTCTTTCCAGTAATTATCATATCATCGTCTCTATCTAATCTTAACTTAATTGGCTTTTTTGTTTTATGAGAAAGCAAACTACAAATAGCTGAAGTAATAAAATTTGTTTCCTTTCCTCCAAAACCTCCTCCTATTCTTCGAACCATTACATCAACTGAATTACTTTTTTGATTCAACATTTTTGCAATAATTTGTTGAGTTTCTGAGGGATGCTGAGTTGAGCTATAAACTAAAAAATTGTTATCTTCTTTTGGAACAACTAAGGAAACCTGACCTTCAAGATAAAAATGTTCTTGGCTACCTGTTGTAAAACTTCCTTTAATTTTATTTTTTGATTTTGAAATTTTTTGAGTTGGATTACCTTTTTTTATAATTCGAGTTTTAAATAGTAGATTATTTTTTTTTAAAGACTCTTTTATTGTTATAATTGGTTTTAATTCTTTATAATGGACCTTTGCTTTAAGCACAGCTTTTCTAGCAAGCTCTACGGAGGTTGCTGCTACTGCAAAAAGAGGCTGACCATAATACTCAACTTTTGTCTTTGGAAAAATTGGGTCTCCATCGAATACTGGACCAACATCATTTCTACCCGGAATATCTGAATAAGTTACTACTGCTACAACACCCTCACTATTTTTTACATCTTTTAAATCAATTTTTTTAATTAAAGCATGAGCCTTTTTACTCCATCCAACTGCACCATATAATGTATTTAATGGCTCAGATATGTCATCGGTATATTCCGCTAAACCAGAAACATGTTTTTTTCCACTATCGTGTATTAAATTTCGACTAAATAGTTCAACATTTTTCATGAATTAACCCTTAAATTTTTTTTTCCACTTACTTCGTAAAAAAATTTCATCATTAAATTTTTTGCAACATCTGCACGATAATTTTTACTTGCCCGCATATCATCTATGGGTGAAAAATCTGTATCAATTAGATTTTTTGCCTTCGAAAAAGTATCTTCGGAAAAGACAGAATTAGTGAGAGCTTTTTCTATTAATGATGCACGTTTAGGAATTTATGACATTCCTCCATATGCAATATTTGCTTTTAAAATGATGTTTTTTTCAATTAAAAAATTAAAAGAAGCACAAACTGATGATATATCATCATCAAATCGTTTTGAAATTTTGTATGCTTTAAAATAATTTTTTTTGAGAATTGGAATTTCTACTGAATATAGAAATTCTCCTTTTTTAAGTTTTGTTTTTCTGTAGGATAAAAAAAACTCACTTAAAGGAATCGTTTTAATTGATTTCAAAGATTGTATTTTAATCTTACTATCTAAACTCAAAAGCAAAGGTAAGGAGTCACCAATAGGAGATGCGGTAGCTATATTTCCAGCTAAAGTTCCAACATTACGTATCTGAACAGAACCATATCTTTTTAATATATTACAAAAGTCTGGATAATATGATTTTATCACATTTTGAAATTCATAAAGGGAGACACCTGAACCAACTTCAATACTTTTTTTTGTTTCTTTTATAAATTTTAATTCTTTTACTGAATTGAGTGAAATCATTTTTTCAATTTCACCTCTTTTTTTTGTTACTTCTAAAGAAAGATCTGTTCCACCACTTAAAAATTTTATGTTTGAATTATTTTTCAATATTTTTTTTAGATTGGTTAAAGATTTTGGAGCAAAATATTTTTTATTTTTATAGGATATTTCAATATCCCTATCTTGAATTTTATTAAGCATTTTAATAATTCTTTTTTCATTTTTTTTAAAATTATCATTTACTTTTTTAGAATTTAAACTTTTTGCAGCTTCTATAATTGGCCTGTAACCAGTACAACGACACAAATTTCCTGACAAAGTTTCATCCACAATTTCATCACTAAATTTAGAAAAATTTTTATACATTGCAAACATTGACATAACAAAACCTGGCGTACAAAATCCACATTGTGATCCATGAAATTTAACCATTGCTTCTTGAACTGGATGTAATTTATTTTTATCTAAACTTAAATTTTCTATCAAGATTAAATGTTTACCATTAATAATTGGTAAAAAACTAATACAAGAATTTATTGATTTATAGATTATTTTTTTATTTTTTAATTCACCAAGAACAATTGTGCATGCTCCACATCCACCTTCGGCACAACCTTCTTTTGTACCAGTTTTTTTTAAACCAGATCTAATAAAATCTAAAATAGTTTGGTTTGGATCAGGATTTTTAATTTTAAAAATTTTATTATTATAAATAAACTGAATAGTATCAGAAACCATTAGCTCCCTCTATAAGTTGAATAGCTCCAAGGTGATACCAATAAAGGTACGTGATAATTTTCTTTATTATTTGAAATACCAAACCTGACCACTACATCATCTAAAAATTGTAACTGATCCAATTCAGTAATCGTTTTGAAATAATCTCCTATATAAAAAATTAATTCATACTTTCCATTTTTAAACTTATCTTTTTCAATAAGTGGTTTATCTGATCTACCATCATCATTTAGAATGATGCTAGTAATTTTTTCTCTATTATCACCATCCAAAAAAAACAGTTCTACTTTAATACCTTTTCCAGGCTTGCCTGAAAATACATCTAAAACATGAGTTGTTAATTTGGTCATACCGCTAGTTATATACTATACAAATATTACATAAATAATATATTAAAAGATCAGGTAGGACACTAAATGAAAACTGAAAAAAATCTTAACACTATTAATGAAAATCAATTCATTTCACTTTTTGGAAGTGTATTTGAAAAATCTGAGTGGATTGCCGCAGAAGCATTTAGAAAAAAACCTTTTAAAAACTCTCAAGATTTGATTGATAAAATGATAAAAATTTATGAGTCATGCTCAATTGATCAAATAATAGTCATATTAAATTTACACCCAAAATTAGCTATTGAAAAAAAACTCACATCATTCTCTACGAAAGAACAAACAGGAGCAGAATTAGACAAATGTTCTGATGAAGAGCTAGCAGAATTTAATCGTTTGAACTTTGATTATGAAAAAAAATTTGGATTTCCTTTTATAATTGCTGTGAAAGGAAAAAATAAGAATGAAATACTAGAAAATTTCAGAGGTAGAATAAATAATGATTATGAAAAAGAATTTCAGGAAGCTAAAAAACAAGTCACAAAAATAGCTTTATTTAGACTTAGTGAAATATTAAAAACAAATTAGTTATTTACACTTTCAGAAACATAGTACGATACTGCATCAATTTCTTCATTACCAAGAATACCTTGATATGCAGGCATCACACCGATTCCATTCATCACTGCATTTTTGACCCTACCTATATCAGGTCTTATTTCATCTAAATTTGGTCCAACCATGGCATTTGAGCCTGCATCTTTAAGCGAATGACATGCGATACAATTTCCTGTGTTCAGAAATATTTCTTTACCTTTTAGAAAAAGTTCATCAGCTGTTACTAATTGAAAAAAAAATATTTTAATAAATATGGCTGTATAAATTAATAATTTCATATAATTATTTTTCAAATTTAGTTATAATTAATTTAAATTTCAACAAATTTTAAAATGATTAATTATAAATGAAAAAAGGTTATTGGATAAGTTTATATTTAAAAGTAGATAATCAAGAAAATTTAAAAAAATATGCAAATGCTGTCACACCTGTAATAAAAAGTTTTGGGGGAGTGCCTCTTGTAAGAGGAGGTGTTCATGAAACATTTGATGGTGATGATTTTATTAGAACAGTAATTTGGGAATTCCCGAGTTACGAACAAGCGTTAAAGTGTCATGAATCAAAAGAATACCAAGAAGGTTGGGATTTAGCTAAAGATACTACAAAAAGACATATGCAGGTAATTGAGGGATTTAATACTGAATAGGCTCTGGATCTATACTTCTCCAGAGATACCAAGTTGCTACAGAGCAATAAGGTGAAAATCTTTTTTTAAGTAAATTCACAAACTTTTCTGGTGGCAAATATTTTTTATTATAATTTTTTGAAATTGCTCTTAAAAGTCCGATGTCTTGCACGGGCCAAATATTAGATCTATTATATGTAAACAACAAAATCATTTCAGCTGACCATCTTCCTATCTGTCGTAAATTTGATAAATAAGCTATAGCTTCTTCATCATTCATTCTGCTAATTAGTCTGGGGTTAAAAGATTTGTTGAGTATCTGTTTTGCTAAACTTTGTATTCCCAAAACCTTTTGCCGGCTTAAACCACATTTTTTTAATTGGGAAAAGGACAATTTCGAAACTACTTTTGCATTAATCTTATTATTGCATTTTTTTTTGAATTTCAAAAAAACAGAATTAGCTGCAGCAACACTTATTTGTTGTCCGATAATACTTTTGCACAAAGAAAAAAATATATCTTTTCTTGATGTTAAAATAATTTCTGAAGGACTTTGATAATTTTTAATTAATTTAGACATTATTTTGTCTTTTTTCGATAAAAAATTTTTCGCTTTATTCCAATATTTTGGAACTTTAATCATTTATTGTTTTAGAGGTAATAATTTTTTTATTATAAATTTCCCTTCTAAAAATTATCAATGTTGAAATAATTACTAAAAAGGCACCTACCAATGTCTTTATCGTGGGTATCTCATCCCAAATTAAATATCCAAAAATAATTGCAAAAACTAATGCGAGATATTTTAATGGAGTAACAAGAGAAACTTCTGAATATTTATATGACTGACTTAACCACAAATTAGCAACTCCACCAAAAATACCTACTAATGATAAAAGAATTAAATGATTAAAACTTGGCATGACCCATCCCTGCGGAATTGTAAAAAAACTTAATAAAGTTATAGAAAGAGAAAAATAAAATGAAATTAACCAAACTGGCTCAGTTGAGGATAGTTGTCTTATCGTTATTGCAACATAAGAAAGCCCCAAACAAAAAATAATTGGAAAAATATAATAAATATTTAGATTGCTTATCCCAGGCTCTGTTATTATTAAGATTCCAATAAAACCTACTATAACAGCCAACCATCTATAAATTCCTACCTTTTCACTTAAAAGAAAAATGGAAAAAATAGTTGTAAATATAGGGGCTGCAAAAGAGATACTTACAACAGTAGCTAAAGGTAATTCTCTTAAAGCTATAAATATTGCCACAAGTGCAATCAATCCAGATGTGCATCTTAGCATATGAAGGGCTGGTCTTTTTGTTTGATAAAAATTATGAAGCCTTTCTTTTGGAATGACAAAAAAATAAAAAACTATTCCAAAAAAACCTCTAAAAAATAACACTTGACCAATTGGATAATCAACCGACCACTTTACTATCACATCCATGAGTGAAAATGCACAAATGGACATAAACATGTACAAAAATCCTAATTGATTTTTACTTAGCATATGAATAATTTGTAAATTAATTTAAGTTATAATCAATGGAAATAGCAGTTTTAGCACTTGGATGTTTTTGGGGGCCTGAAATCAAATTTAGTAAGATTGATGGGATTATTAAAACAGAGGTTGGTTATTGTGGGGGCAATAGCTCTACTACGACTTATAAAGAAGTATGCACTGGTAAAACTAATCATGCCGAAGTTGTAAAACTTGATTATGATGAAAAAATTATATCTTATGAAAAAATATTAAAAACTTTTTTTCAAATTCACGACCCTACTACTTTAAATTCTCAAGGACCAGATTTTGGAACTCAATACAGAAGTGAAATATTTTATTTGAATGATAATCAAAAAAATATAGCTGAAAGAGTATTGAAAGAGGTAGATCAAAGACTTTCGGGTAAAGTAGTTACGAAAATTTCTTTATTAAAAAATTATTGTCCAGCAGAGGAATACCATCAAAAATATTTGGAAAAAAGATAAGATGTCTTTAGTTGAAACAGACTGGCTTGAAAAAAATCTTAATAATGTAAAAATTATAGATTGCTCATGGCATATGCCACAAGCTAATAGAAATGGTTTCAAAGAGTATGAAGTTCAACATATCCCAAATGCCGTTTTTTTTGATTTAGATAACAATTCCAGGAAAGATATTGATCTTCCACATATGCTAGTTAATTTAGATGAATGGGAAAAGATAGTTTCAAGAATGGGAATTGAAAATAATGATAGAATTATTGTTTATGATAATTCAGATGTAATTAGCTCTTGCCGATGTTGGTTTAATTTTATTTACTATGGTCATGACCCAGATTTGATTCATGTATTAAATGGTGGTTTTGCTAAATGGATTAAAGAAGATAGAAAAATTACCAGTGAGAAGTCAATTTCAAATATATCTAAATACAAAAGTTTTGAGAAAAGAGAATTGGTCAAAGATAAAAATTTTATTAACCAAAATATCAAATCTCAAAAATTTAAAGTAATTGACGCTAGAAGCAAAGAAAGATTTGAAGGTAAAGTTCCAGAGCCTAGAAAAGGTTTAAGAAGTGGAAACATTAGTAATTCCTCATGTATACCTTTTAATAACTGTTTGAATTTAGATAAAACGTTTAAAAAAAAAGAAGACCTAAAAAAAGTTTTTGAATCTTATATTAAAGGTATGAATGAAAATAATATTGTTTTTTCATGTGGTTCTGGAGTTACTGCGTGCGTTTTGGCACTAGCTTATTCTTTAATAAATGATAAATATCTACCTTGTATTTATGATGGCTCTTGGGCTGAATACGGCATAATTTAAAAATGAAAAAATCTACAAAAACTATTTCAATAATACTTGCATTTTTTTTAGTCATAGCGATTGTAATTATTGGGAGAACAATGATTGGAAATCATTTTAAAAAAAAATTTAGCAAGAGACCTCCTCCTGGAATAATAGTTACAGAAGTAATACAAAAAGAATTTTCAGAAAAAATTGAGACATTTGGGACAGCTATCTCGAATAAATCTAAAAATTTTAAGATTAAAAAAGATGACTTAATTGAGGAATTGAAATTAAAAAATTCAGTTAAAAAAGGTGAAATTCTAATTAAACTAAAAAGTGGAAATGTAATTGCTCCTTTTAGTGGTGTTCTTGGATATACGGGTCTCACTGAAGATATATTTATATCTGATAATATATTTATAATAACACTAGATGATAACTCAACAATTTACTCAGACATCAAAATACCAGAGAATTATTCTGCTTTTATAAAGAAAGGTTTGCCTGTTGAGGTAAAAATATCTAGTTATAAAAATAAACTATTTCAAGGAGAAATTGATTTTGTTTCAAGTAGAATAAACGCTGATACAAGAAGTTTATTATCTAGAATAAAAATTAATAACCCAGATTTAGAGCTAATTTCAGGCTCGCTTCTAGAAGTAAGTGTCAAATTTAATTTGAGGAATTCATTAAGTATTCCTGACACGAGTGTGATGGTGGAGGGTGATAAATCATATGTTTATAAAATTACCGATGATAACATTGCAAATAAAATAGAGGTTAAGACTGGCATAAGAAATAATAAAAATATAGAGATCGTTTCAGGCTTAAGTGAAGGCGAAATTATAGTTGCTGAAGGTTTGAAGAAAGTAAGACCTCGTGGAAAAATAAAACCTATAAATAAATAAATGTTTATCACTGAATTAAGTATAAAAAGACCTGCTGTCTCTTGGGTAATGTCTTTAATTTTAATAGTTTTTGGATTATTTGTTTTTTGGAAATTACCAGTTCGCGAACTACCAGATGGAATTCAACCGCCCGTAGTTCAAGTTCAAGTAGAATATAAATCTGCAGCAGCTTCGATTGTAGACCAAGAAGTAACTCAAGTAGTTGAAGATGTAATTGGAGGTGCTGAAGGGATCAAAAATATAGATTCTAAATCTGAAAATGGAAGAAGCACAATAAATGTAGAATTTGAAACTAGTATAGATTTAGATAATGCAGCCAATGATATAAGAGAAAGAGTAGCAAGAGTTGTTGATAATTTACCAGCTGAGTCTGACCCTCCTCAAATATTGAAACGTGCTGCTGGATTTACAACAACTATGTGGCTTTCATTATCATCATCTTCCTGGAGTGATTTAGAACTGGGCGATTATGCTGAGCGATTTTTAATTGATCAATTTTCTAGTGTAAAAAATGTTGGACGAATACGAGTTGGTGGATTAAGAGAATTAAGTATAAGAGTTTGGATTGATCCAATAAAACTTGCAGCTAATAATTTAACAATCCAAGAAGTTGAGATCGCTTTACGTGGAGAAAATATAAGATTACCAGCAGGTACTTTGGAGGCAGATAATATTGATTTAACTTTAAATTTAGATAAATCATATAATGACATTGACACTATTAAACAACTGCCAATTAAAAAAACAGATAATCAAGTTATTCTACTATCCGACGTGGCTAATATCGAATTTGGTCCTGTATCAGAAAAAACGCTTTTTAAAGCTCAAACTAAAGATCAACTAAACTTAAAAACTGTTGGTATTGGTATATACGCAAGAAGTGGTGCTTCAACAGTAGAATTATCTAATGATATAAAAAAGAAAATTAAGGTGGTAAAAAAATCCTTACCTGAAGGTCTAGATCTTCGAGTTGCATTTGATAGGGCAAATTACGTTGAAGCTGCAATTGAGGAAGTTTATAAAACTTTAATAATTGCATTCATATTAGTTGTAATAATAATTTATCTATTTTTGGGAAATTTAAAAGCAGTCGTTGTTCCTGCTGTTGCTTTACCAGTAAGTTTAATTGCATCCTTTCTAGGCTTATATATTTTCGGTCTATCAATAAATATTTTTGTTCTTTTAAGTTTTATTTTAGCAATTGGAATAATCACAGATGACTCTGTAATTATGACTGATGCTATTTATAGAAGAATTGAAGAAGGTGAGAATTCATTGGTTGCTTCTTACAAAGGATCTAAACAAATTTCTTTTGCTATTGTTGCAACAACTTTAATTTTGGTAGCTGTTTTTTTACCTCTAATTTTCATTGAAGGAATTTCTGGAACACTATTTAGAGAAACTGCAATAGCATTATCCTTTTCTATAGTGATATCATCTTTTGTAGCTTTGACTTTGTCTCCAATGTTGGCCAGTAAGTTTTTGAGTAAAAAAACAAATAAAAAGTTATTTCTTCAAAAATTTGAGAAAATTTTTTTAAACTTTGCCTCCTTTTATAAAGAAACCTTGGATGCTATAATTAACAAAACTAGATCAGTAGGTTTTTTTATCATTTTCATCATTATTGCATCAATATTATTGTTTAGTTTTTCAAAGAAAGAACTATTACCTATGGAAGATAGAGGGGCATATCTAATTATAGGAATGACAGATGAAGGTAGTTCTTTTGAGTATACTCAAGCACAAGCCCAAAAAGTTGAGGCAAGACTAATTCCTCTTTTGCAGGGCGAAGATAGTCCCTACTCAAGATTCATAATGCGAGTTCCAGGATTTGGAAGTTCTGCTAATTCATTTAATAGCTTCATAATTATAGCTCTTTTAGATGACTGGAAAAAAAGAGATAAGGGACAAGAGGTCGTTTTAAGGGAAGCGATTGGTAAAATTGTTACTTTACCTCAAGCTGTAGCTTTTCCAATTTCTCCTCAGTCCATCAGAGTTTCAAGTTACAATAAGCCTGTTCAAATGGTTATCTATGGTAGAACCTATGGTGAGTTAGAGGAAGTTCAAAATAAAGTAATCAGAAAACTCAGATCAAACAAAAATTTGTCAAGAATTGAATCAGATTACAACCGAAATAAACCAGAGGTCAAATTGATTATAAATAAGAATAAAGCAAAAGATTTGGGAGTATCAACTAAATCAATTGGTGAAACTTTAGAAACTCTTTACGGTGGCAAAAGAATTACGACCTTTAATAAATTAGGTAAAGAATATCCAATAATTGTTCAGCAGTATCTATCTGACAGGAGAAACAAAGATGGGATTTCAAAAATATTTGTGCGTTCTGAAACAAATGGAAAATTAATTTCATTAGCAAATTTAGTAAATTTCAAAGAGGAAGGCTCTGCTAAAGAACTTGCAAGATACAACAGGCAAAGAGCTGTCACTATTTCAGCAAATATAGGTGAAAATTACACTTTATCTGAAGCAATAAAATATTTTGAGAATATAATGGCAGAAATTGCCCCAGAAAATCAAATTACCTGGAAGGGTAAATCTGAAGAAATAAAAGAAACCAGCAATGAATTATTTATAATATTTGCTCTTGCTTTATTGACTGCATATCTAGTAATGGCAGCAACATTTAATTCTTTCATACATCCATTCATAATCATTTTGACAGTGCCATTGGCAATATTTGGAGGGCTAGTGTTTATTTTATTTCTCAATAGTTCAGTAAATATTTTTTCTCAAATTGCATTAATAATACTTATAGGTATATCAACTAAAAATAGCATACTAATTGTAGATTATGCTAACCAAATTAGAACAACTGGAAAAAATATTGAAACTGCTGTTAAAGAGTCATGTGCGGTTAGATTTAGACCAATAATTATGACTTCACTTAGTACAATGATTGCTATGATGCCTTTAGTAATAGGAAATATTGGTCCTGGAGCAGGTGAAGGATCAAGACTTGCTGTTGGAGCAACAATTCTTGGGGGAATGATTATTTCAACTTTTTTTACTTTATACATTACACCATCAATGTATTTAGCATTAGCAAAAAACACTAAAAGAATTGATGTGGTAGATTTAGAGTTAAAAAAAGAATTATCTAAAAAATAATATATTTATTTTTGTTAAGTAAATTTTTACATCTTAATAGTTGTTTTTTATAAGTTTCAGATTGTTTTTGAACTTTTTTAGCTAGCTTAATTACTTTTTTATTTTTTTTATAATATTTATAATTCCCCCATCCCTCATGATAAGCAAGATATTGTTTAAAAGCATCTTTCTTAGATATATTTAAAATTTTTTCTGTCTTATTTGTGTACCAACCTATAAAATCAACACTATCTCTAAATCTTACTCTTGTAGCTAATTTATTTCCTGTTTCTTTTTTATACTGTTCCCAGGTTCCTTTCACAGCTTGTGAATAACCAAATGAACTTGAGGGTCTTTTATAGGGTATTACCTTAAAAATTTTTTGTCTTGCTGGTTTGGCCAACCAATCAAAATCAGACTCCATTTTAATTATTGCCAACTGAATATAAATTGGTGT
>Ga0163109_10003462_pt1 | contig 12067 bp, 10 predicted proteins | sample CRUFie1St13metaG_FD_108704 | JGI IMG/M metagenome (GOLD analysis project Ga0163109, IMG submission 108704) | Marine microbial communities from the Costa Rica Dome - CRUD Field 142mm St13 metaG | ecosystem: Environmental > Aquatic > Marine > Oceanic > Photic zone | place: Costa Rica: the Eastern... | reverse complement strand
TTGATTTACGGAAGAAATAATACCAGCATTTCTGGATTTGGCATGTTTGTATATCAACAATGAATGGTATGGATTATGTTGTACCGGAGACCATTCATTATTTACATATTCAAATAATTCAATAACTTGTGTTTCTTCTCCATTAAACGTATAATTTGGTGCATGTACAGCTAAAGTTTTACCATCACTACTTAAGTTTAGATCTGTACCAAATTGAACGTCATTCGCTAGGCGTCCATGTATTAATAGATTAAATCGATGTGGACCAACTTTTTGTCCGTATCCTGTAACATCTGGCGTCATGCCTCTAAATAATGTTCCATCACCATCATTGAATAAATGAATGTTTCTTGCCCAATAATTTGTTATTTGACTACCTATTTGTATCCAACTACTTGTTCCAGAATCATAACTATATACAATCACTACACCAGTATCAACGAATGCACCAAACGTATCTGAAGTATTATTATAAGAAGTTCTTGGACTTCCCATGGCTAATGTTGTACCATCACTTGACATATTAAAGCAATTGTATTGTGCATAAACTGAACCATATACAGATAAATCTAATGTAGTAGCATAAGTAACCCAAGACGAACCATTCCATTGATAAGATTCTACTGTATATCCTATCGAAACTGCAACAATAGTACCATCAGTACTTAATTTAGATCTCCTTTTTATTGTCGATGAACCAGAAATTTTGGTACCTTGTTGATCCCATGTTTGTGTACCTGAATTGTATTTATAGATATAATAACCACTAGAATCTTCCAAACAAAGTGTAGATCCATCGGCACTCATTGAAATTCCAGTAATATAATAAACGAGGGTATTTATACTAGAGCCTAATAAATCCCATGTTTGTGTAGCAGAATTGTATTGATAAACAGAAACTTCTCTAGAACTTAGTACAGCAAATACTGTACCATCATCGCTTAATTGTAAACTGTTCTGACCAGTGATGTGAGCACCAGCAGTTGTTATTGTATTTCCAAGTTGATCCCATATTTCTGTAGCAGAATTGTATTGATAAACTTTATTAGCTGAAGCAATAATAGTACCGTCACCATTGATTGCTGATAAGATTTCACTACCATCAGCAGAATGAATAGTATTACCTAACTGTTTGAAAGCGGTTGCGGAAATATCACTGTTATATAACAAACCAGAGTTTAATTCATTATTAGTATTGCCACCAATAACTGCTTCTGATGGAATAGAGTTATTTGGAATATTATTGGGGTTCCAAGATAAATCACCGCCAACATATAAATTACTACTTAAAGATACATCATTATGTACAAATAATCGAGTTGCACTAATATCTCCCTGAACATTAACTAAATTGTTTACCATTTGAATAAATTCAGCAGTACTTTCAACTCCTTCGACTGTACTAGTTGTAGAAATACCACCATTTGAAATATCAACACTTAGCGATGCAGATTCACCAGAATTTGAATCAGTAAAATAAACAGTATTATTAGATAAGTAAATACTTCTAAAAGGTAATGATTGACTTCCAATATCATAAGTCTCAGGCAATCTAGGTAATATATTATTAGTAACAATATTATTAAAGGAAGCATCGCCGTTAATATGTGCATTCCCGCCAACAAAAAGACGATTGTTGAAAGAAGCGTCGCCGTTTCTTTGAATTAAATCACCGCCACTAATATCTAGATATCCTTGTAAAAAGGTTTGTTTAAATGTATTCGCATTGTTCGAATGAGGCCAAGACATATATATATATATATATAAGCTACAAATAAATTATAAAAAAAACATATACATATAAAATATAAATGGAATATTATATGTATTTAACTACAATGCAGGAAAATATAGCCCGTTACTTTATTTATATGTTGGAGTATATGGCAGAATCCAAATTTTTATGTCCTTTAGAAGATACGATGGCTTGCGATTAATATTTTAAAATAATTTTTAAAATATTCAGAGAGAGGTGTATTAGGATTCTAGATATTATGGTTATCTATGTATATATTTGTTATTATAGTGATATTGAGTGTAAAGGTCATTTTTATCACTTACTTTTGATAACTACGTGGATAACAGATTGTTATTTTTTATCAAACAAATAAAATATTTGTACAGTTCGGTATTGTTACTTTTTTTAAGAGTGTTTAAGTAATGAAAAGCAGATTCATTTTTATCTAATATAATAGAGGCAACAATAATATTACAATTATTTTCTATGCTATAACTATTTTGATAACACATATAACAATTATCTATTTTCGATAACGATAACGCCTTTTCTAAATTGTAATAGCATAAATTATAATTTCCTATTTTATAGAAATAATTACCAATAATTGAATAAGCTTCTGCACGATTGGGATATATCATAATAGCTTTTTTAATAGTATCAATAATATAATTTTTATGCTGAGTACAGTTAATATAATACTTAGTTAAAACAATATAACAATAATAAAGTAATTCTTTATCATACTCATATTGTATAGTATCTTCTGCACTATTCATAGAATTAATAAACATATTTAACATATACCCTGTTTTGCTATAATTTTCGTTATAATAGTGTTTTCCAAGTGCAAATAACAGTTCCTTTTCATAGTTAGAATTAAGTATTTTTTCTTCAATCAAATTATAATTAACAATTGAAGAGTTATATTCTCTTTTTATCCAGACATTTTTATCATATTTTCCTATTATACTTGATTCGTTACTTGTATTTACTATTAGATTATTACTGTTATAAATTCTCCATTTATATTTTGTAGAGATTATGAATTTATTTCTCAACATAATTTGTTCAGTTGGATAGTATATAATACATTCATAATATGAATATTTGTTTGAAATTTGTTTTAAACATTCGTTTAAATTAATAATGTGATCATTGCTGTCCAATAAAAGTAAAAAATCAATATTAGTGCTATCACTATTATCATCTATTATATATTGCATACTATTAGCATAATGATTAGTGTTATATTCTATATATTGGAAATCAATATTATATTTTTGTAATAAAGACATACATAAAGTTTTAGTTTTTTGATTAGCAGAATTACTATATATTACTATATCACTTATATATTCAGCTGATTCAGTTATGATTTTTTTTATATTATTTATTTTGTTGTCTATGGTAATAATTAGTCTAATTTTATTCATAATAACTTTTATTTTGTATAATATATTTAAATATTTTATGTTATAATGAATAAATGGCAACGGGAATATTTAAAATAGATTTTGATACATGTACAGAAAACACGTTAATAAATTTTATACGTGCTAATTCGTTTAACGGCGGATATAATAGTTATCAATTAAATAAAAATGTAGAAGACCATAGTTATCTAGAAAAAATATTTTATAGAATAGCACAGCATAATATAAGTTATATGAAAAATGAGAATATTGATAATTTTAAAGTAACATTTTTTTCAAAATGCTATAAAGCAACTGATGTAAATATGCATGTAGATTTTGATGATTTAGATTTCATAAAAAATGGCAAAGAAACAATGCGTCCAGTTATGAGTTCTATTACATATTTAAGTAAATCAAGTAATCCTACTATTATTACAAATATCACTAATGATGACATATATGATTCAAATGACATTAATAACGTTGAAGTAGAAAAAGATGTTTATTCGTTAATTTATTATCCTGATAAATATGATCATATAGTATTTGAAGGGGGTAAATATTATCATGGAGAAATTCCAATGTATAGTGATTATTTACCATTTTCAAATATATCTCTAGATTGTGCTAACAGATTATGTGAAGAACGATTAATACTAGTAATGTTTTTATGGAAAAAAGAAGATTTACCTATAGTACCCTATTATCAAAATGATCATATAGCATATTCTATAATAGATAAATACCATAAAGGTTTAAAAAATACTGGTCAATTAGATAGATATGTATGTGATATAGTTAATCAAAATAATAATAATAATAATAATAATAATGAAAATTATAAAATAGAGATAAATGCAAAAAAAGTGAATATAGTTAATTATGTAGATAATTTACTAACTTACAATTTTTATAAAGACATTATACATACTGAAAAACACAATTTACACAAACTAAATGAAATATGTGATTATAATGTTATGAATAAAAATACAAATAAAAGAAATGAAATAATACTTCAAGAATTAGATAGTATTTTTTTACTATCTACAAAAAGTGTTGATTTCAATGAAGTATTTGAATTGAAAACGCAATATAATGAAGGTTATATTTTAGATTATAAAATATTTGAAAAGTCTAGATATGATTATACCTTAGACGTTATTTGGAAGAATAAAAGTATTTATGATTGCTATCCTATATACAAAATGTATAATATTGAGTTAAAAATAGATAATAAAATATTAGAAGACAATATAAATCATTATTTATTAAACAAATCTGAAATATATAGGTCATCAAATTTTTTGTTGGATGTAAAGAAAAAATATTTTTCTCCGTTGGAAAAATTAGTATATGATATAGCAGATAGCACTTTAAAGAATATAAATATCCCGTTTGATAACAATATAGAAGTCGAATTTTGGATAAAGACGGAGGATGACAATAATGTAACATTTCATTTGGATACAAGTGATACAAACCCTAGAATAGGCTATGATTTACATCCGTTCATATCAAATATATATTATTTAAATAGTAATACTGATAATAACTATACTATAGTATCTAGTTTAACTATGAATGATTTAAAATATGGTAATAAAGATGCAGAAATTTGCTTTGTTAAGCCTATAAAAAATAAATTATTAACAATATTTGGAGGGAAGCACTATCATGGTAATATTAAATGTAACAATAATAAAAGGCAATTGTTAATATTAAATTATTGGTATAGATTTCCTCTTAGTACTTATGGGTATTATATCAATACATACAATGAAAATTTATATGAAAAAAAAGAATATATAACTGATATGAATATTAGTAGGAATAATAATATAATATATATAGACAATAGTATTATGGAAGATACTAATAAAAAATTATTAGAAACAAAGGATAAAGTAGAATATCATATGGATTTAATAAATAGAATAGATAATACATATGATGCTACGGTATTTAAAACAAATAATAATACAGTAAAACCATTAAAAAGTATAGAATTTAAATTAGATACAGATGATAGTAAAATTTCTATTGAAAAAGAATTTGATAGATTGAATAAAGAGGTGCCAGTAATTTTTGAAAAAAAAAATGCTCGTATAAATACAAATAATACAAATAATATAAATCAGGAAATAGTAGGAGAATGTAATATGATTTGTAAAGATAACTTCGATATCTACAATTATTATATCTCACTTAAAGTGTTACATATATTAGAAGCTTATATAAATTCAATAAACAGTAATTTCCATATAGTGAAAGATGATATAGAATGTATGGAATTAGATTATAGAACTCAATTTGATGAAAATATGCAAAGATTTATATTTAAAAATTTATTATTAAGTGCTTTAGATAACATGAAAAAAGATAATATAGATATTCAAAACATAAAAATACGAAAAAATATGGTATATGATGTTTGCATTAATAATAATTACATATATATGCCAATATCTAATAATAATAATATACAGATAGAGTCACATAAGATAGAAATATTAAAAGGAGGATTTATAGATATTAAAAAAGGAGCACATATTTACATTGATAGTAAAGAGATATTATTATGTATAGAATATATTTAAAAATATTATATTATATTTGATATACAATGGAATCATCAATATATCAAAAAGAAAAGGCATTAAATGAATATTTATGTGACGATTTAATTACAATGTTCGAGTTAAACAAATTTAAACAAGAGCATGGGGTAACAATAGGAGGGTTGCAGAAGAATATAAAAGAAACATATGATATTACATTTTCAAATATGTCTTCAGAATATTGGTCTGATTGCAGTAAGCATATAATAAAAATTTTATATGATAACTTAAAAATATGGAGAAGCCAGTTTAAACTTTCTCAAGAAGGTATCAATGCATTACCAAGTCATTTAACAATAAATAATTCGTTTATACTACAAAAGTATGAGAAAAATCGAGGTAAATATACTTATCATGATGACTTTGCTATATCGGATACGAGGGAGCATAGGGTAGCTACATTTATATTCTATTTGAATACTGTAGAAAACGGAGGCGAAACCGAGTTTATGGATACTTTTAAAATCAAACCAGAGAAGGGAAAATTAGTATTTTTTCCAGCATGTTGGAATTATTATCATCGAGGCAAAATGCCTATAAGTAATGATAAATATATAATAACTGGATGGTTATATGCGAATACTTATGTTTCAATTGGTGATTAATTAATAATTATTATAATGCTTGCAAAATTACATAAATAATTGAAAATTAAATATGAATATGATAGCACCTTCGATTATTGTAATTGAGAATTTTTATGAACAACCAGATAAGGTTCGTGAATACGCATTGCGGCAAGAATATAGATACGACAAAGTTGCGTTTCCTGGAAAAAGATCGAATACTATGTATTATCCAACTAGTATTCATGATACAATAAAAACACTTCTTTCTCCTTATTATTCACATATAAGCGTATCAAAAGGATCAAGTACCGGTGAATTTCAAATTACAAATAAGGATGATAAATCTTGGATACATCAAGATAATCTGAATGAAGAACTTAAACCAGCAATGGCGGGAATAGCGGGAGTATGTTATTTAACTCCAAATGCTCCATTGGATAGTGGCACTATTTTTTTTGAAAAAGACTCTGATAATAATTATATACAGTCGGATACAATCAATAATAAATACAATAGACTGATTTTATTTAATAGTGAATTATATCATATATCAGGTAAATACTTTGGTACCGCGGATAATGAAGCAAGACTTACTCAGGTATTTTTTTTTGATTGCTCATAATAATTTTTACATTGGATAGAGCAAAAATATGTAAATAAATGAGGTTTTCCTAAGAAATTATATTTTGTGCAATTAACACAATTATAATTAGTAATATATTCATTTATAATCGTATTTTCAGTAGAAATATCATTGCTTTCAACCGTATTATTAGACGAATCAATTACTTCTTCTGTTTTATCAATTACTTCCTCTGTTTTATCTATTACTTCTTTATTGCTTGTATCATAATGAATATTATTATTCATGTTAAGTATGTAGTTTAAATTGGCGTAATTTTTAATTTTGTGTTCGATAGAATAGAAATTATCGGGCGTTAAATCCAGTATAAACGGTTCATTAGTTGATAATGTACCAAATAAAAAAGCTTCTGTTAAAGTAGTAATAATATCTATTCTATTATATTCACATTCTTCAAGAAGAGTCTTAAAAAAATTTTTTTTTATCTTGCAACATTCACCTTGAAAGAAAAATCCGCATTCGCTAAAATAAAATTTTTTAATAGTAAGTTCTTCTTTGAAAAATTTTTGATATAAATTTTTTATTAGCACATTTGTTTTTACATAATTATCAGCCTCTTCTTTAGCTTCTTTCTCAGTAAAGTAATCGCTATATTTATATCTTTCTAAATATTCTTTTTTTAAATATTCAGTAGAAACATCATATATACAGTTTTTTACATCATTGGTAATGTTAATAAATTTTGTATTAGTATTGTTAGTATATATTTTTTTAATTTGATAAATAAGACTATTAATTGATTCAAAGTTTTCAGAAATTAAATTTAAATATACTATTTTTACGTTTTTACCTATAATATTATCATAATTATTATATATATATTCATAAAAAATTCTAATATCTGTATATTTGGAATGAATTATATAATTTTTATAAGTAAAATTGTATTTTCTATTAATAAATAGTTGAAAATCTGTAATATCATTATATAAAAGATTGTCAATAAAATAAATAATGTTTTCTTGTGTGATATCGTGATCTACAATGTTAAATAAATACATTTAATATTATATTATAATAATATAATATTAATCTATAAAGAAATGAACTATTATTTTATTACTGGTTTGTGAATTACTATTCAATACTTGTGCGTTAAGATCACTTGGTCCAGTAATTGATACATTGGCGTTAGCTCCTTTCTGTCCATTATTTCCATTATTTCCATTAGCCCCTGGAGAACCAGCCGTTGCATTTTGTCCTTTTGATCCTTTTGCTCCTTTTGATCCTTTGCTACCTATATTTCCAGGACTACCACCACAACTGTTACTTCCATCGTTTCCTTTTCCGCCTTGACCGCCTTGTCCGCCTTGGAATCCATTCTGTCCGCCCTTTGCATCACCGCCTTTCTGTCCTGCGTTCGGTTGATTAGCATTGTTTCCAACTGTTCCCTTATTTGCGGTATAGTTAAAGATTGTACTATTAAGAGAAACCCCATTTGCAGAAACAGAATAACTAATTCCATTTCCCCGTATACTATCTAAATTAATTATGTTTGGACTAGAATATCTTACACCATCACCCCCAGTACCACCAGTTGCTCCACTACCACCTTTACCACCAGCACCACCGCTTGCAGAGTCCCCTGGGTCACCCCCGTCACCCCCATCACCACCAGGACCACCAGGACCACCACCTCTTTCTCTTTTTGCTTGACCGGTTGGACATCCATTTGCGTGACCTTGGTTACCGTTAGGACCGGAAGGACCGGAAGGACCGGTGCCACCTGATGAGAATGGACCACGATTAGCCCCAGCATTAGCGTTTGCAGCAGGTGATGTATCATTACCTTTTGCACCTTGCATTGTTCCTAAAAATACTTTTGCACCTTTAGCCCATGTAGGTACTGTTAAACTTCCATTTATGGTAGAAGAGGTTGTTGATACTTCTTCAAACTTGCTTTTAATGTCATATAACTCAGAAATATCTACTCCTCCTATACTATAACCGATATTACTAGTAATCTTCTCGTATTCTTCAGTTGCAATGTCGTAAGTAGGTATATCTGCGAAACTATTATTATTGTCAATAACTGAGTTTCCAGTGTTAAAATACTCATCTATATCTGTACCTTGTAATTTGTATTTTGGCATATTATAATATTCATATAAAAAAAAATAAAGATTTATTCGCATTATATTATAAAAATGGAAACATTAAAAATGTATAATTTAATTTTTAATCATAATAGAGATTATGATATAAATACGGTAAAAAATCAATTAATAACATATATAAACACTGTTACAGAAAACGATATTTTAAAAGATACATACTTATTAAATACAAAAAATTATACAACTAATAAAGATCAAGGAAATATGATTGAAAAGTTTGTATTTGATACAGCATTTTTTCATTTAAATGAATATAATAATAACAATAATACAAATCATAATATAGATGATATTTTTATTGAATTTTGGGCTTTGGCAGATAGACATTTTAAAAAAATGCATTTTGATAAAGATGAAAATGCATATTTATATAATGACGAAAAAACAGGTTATGCACAACCATTTTTGAGTTGTATAACATATCTTGATGATAACAATGATGCACCCACATTAATTACTAACGTTACTCGTAAATATAATAGTATGCATGAAATCCAAGTATTAGATGAAATTGAGAAGAAAGAATTAACAATGGTATTTCCTAGGAATATGATACAAATGACTTTCAATGGAGGGAAATATTTACATGGTATGTATTTATTAAATAAAGAGTGTGCAGAAAGAAAATTAATTGCAATAAATTTTTTTACAAAACGACCAAAGTGTGTTTCTTATTTTCCTTATTATTTAATGGTAAAAAACATGTATAACAATGAGCAATTAAAATATATATTAGATATAAATAAAAATATACTTTATGATACACAGTTATTCGAGTATAAGTTGGAAAATAAAAAAGAATTAACACATGATATAGAAGTATTGATACAACCAAATTTTAAAAATAAATATGAAAATTGGTTTAACAATCTAATAAAAGGTGATAATTCAGTTGATTTTTCGTTTATAATGAAGCACATTGAGGATGCTGAAAAAAATAATAAATTTATTCATCATTTTAAATTCACTTTTGGAAATAATACAGATGAAATTAATATTCAAGACAATACTATAGATAAAGATGTTTTATCAGAAGAATTTGCCAAATCAAAATACAATAATCGTTTTATCTATAAAGAATTTATAACACATGATATATGTGATTGGATAATATATGAAGCAGAATCATTTGCAAAAGTAAATGGATGGATGACTCAACGACATAGTAGTTATCCAACAACAGATATTCCAATAACAAATCTTCCAAAAATATATTCTTTTTTTGAAAATATAAAATTATATGACATGATTAAGTTTATAAATAATAGTTATAACATAAATTTGAGCAAAGGATTAGAAATAGATGAAGGATTTATAGTTAAATATGATGCAGATGATATAAATAAAAAACAAACATCTTTAGGAATGCATACAGATAAATGTGATTTTACATGTAGTATATTATTAAATAGTCCATCAGAATTTGAAGGTGGAGGTGTAAAATATGAAATAGATGATTTGGTCTATTATTCAAAAAAAGGAGATATGATATTACATAGTCGTAATGCAGTACATAGTGGCTTAGAAATAACAAAAGGTAAGCGTTATGTATTAATCTTTTTTTTAATAGTAAAATAATAAGAATATAAATATAAATAAAGAAATTTTTATATTTATAAAAGATTAATGAATAATAAATCAAATATACCTGATTGGTTTAATGGTATAATACTTATAAAAAAAAACAAAAAAATTATTTATACTAAAGAAATAAAAGAAAACAGCGTTTCATATAATGATACCTATTTTGAAGACATATTTTTGATGTTAAATAGCAATTTGTTCAACTTTGATTATCTATTACATGAATATTTAAACGAAAATAGTTAGAATAAATTTATACGGGAAAAGTATTTGGTCCTAGTATGTAACCTTTTTTTGATATATAATCATGAAACCAAAATGTAATAGTATATCGATAATTATTCAGCGGTTTTTCTACTGAATGATTATGAGTCCAATAAGGTGGAAACAATAATACATCTCCTCTATCTAATTTGAAATTAACATTTTGTTCTTCAAAATAAATTCTTCCGTTTTCATAATCATCGTTTAAAGCCATAATACATGTAAGACATCTGATTTCATCACCATTAAGAATACCATCGTAATGACTTTTAGTTGCATCAGTAATTTTTCTTATAAGTATACTATCAAATTTTGGAAGTTCTGCTCCAAAAATTTCGCTTTTTATTTTGAGCATAATATTAACAATACATTTTATATATATGTTTATAAGTACATCTGTTATAAATTTGTAAATTAATTTTTGTTTAGCGTTGTTAATATCTATATGTGATTTGAATAATTCTACTTGGTAGCCTTTTACATTTTCTTCTTCTCCGTAATCTAATTCATATGTTTTACATGAGTCTATATAATTTATAAATGTCTTGCAAAATGAAGTATCTAATATATTTTTGATAACAAAAATACATCCAGTATATTCAATAATTTCGAAATTACCAATACTGTGTTTTTTCATATGTTAATTATAGTTTTTAAATTTATATGGATTAAAAAAATTAAATTTTATATATTTTAAAATTTTAAAAAATAATTTTATTCAGCCAAGTTGCGGAGATAAATATGTATATCATGTGAGTTTGAAAATATATTAATAATTTATTAAAATTTTTAACAAAATTGAAGATAAAATAAAAGGTTCTCAATAAAACAAAAACAATCATGGAAGATATTGATCGATTTATACAAAAATTAAAGGAAGAACAAGAGATAAAGGATTATGTAGAGAAGGATATATATCCTGAAAGATTGAAAAGTTCAAAAATAAAAAGATATAATCCATTACCACTGAAGCCGCTAGAATATGATATTATAGAAAAAGAAAATATAGAAAATAATAACGTAATAGATATTTGTTTTACAAGATTATGTAATGTTGAAAAACAAATAAAAGAATTGCAACAATGCAATGATTGTCCAATATGTTTTAAATCT
>Ga0163109_10003460_pt1 | contig 12067 bp, 7 predicted proteins | sample CRUFie1St13metaG_FD_108704 | JGI IMG/M metagenome (GOLD analysis project Ga0163109, IMG submission 108704) | Marine microbial communities from the Costa Rica Dome - CRUD Field 142mm St13 metaG | ecosystem: Environmental > Aquatic > Marine > Oceanic > Photic zone | place: Costa Rica: the Eastern... | reverse complement strand
TTAAAAAGAAAATGCTAAACTAGCCATACCTTTTTTAAATCTTAATATATTATAATTAACAGAGAAAATATTGGTAATAATATAATCAGTGTCAACAAGTCTATCTAAAAAATCATCATTCAAAGTAATTTTCAAGAATTTTTTATTTAATTTAGAAAAATTACAAGAACCAGATGGTTGTAATTCATTAGGATTTAATGAAAATGAGAATAAATTAATACCATCATCACATGAGGATAAATTATGTTCATAAGGTGTTACATGATTGTGATAAATACCATCGTAAGGTATAGATCTATTAACACCATTTAATTGTAAATAAGCGGAGCTAATAGTGTTATTTTTATAAGATGTGATAGTAGGATATGAATCAGTTAATGTATAATTTAAGATAGAAGAGTATGTGTTATGAATATTATATAAATTAATATCAGAATCTTTTTGATTAGTCCAAATAACATATTTTGTAGGGTGATTAAAATTAAGTTCTAAATTAATATCATTATTTTTTAAATTTTTGTATTGATATTGATTAATTTGTTCAATTAGATATTCATGATTTGATGTAGCAAATTTAATTCTTTCATCGTGATCGAGATATATAAAATTTGTGAGTAATTTAATATTATTAATTTTAATTTTAGATTGTATATCATTATTTTGATAATTAGTGTAAATAAGATTAGAAAGTTGGTTAATTTTAAATTTAATAATAATAGTTTGGTGTTTAATAGATATGATAGGTAATGAAAGTGAATAATCTTTGTTAAAGAATAATTTTACAGGTATATAAATATCAAAATTATTTTTAGTATTATTATCATAAGTATAAACGGATGAAGTTAATGAGAATAGTTTGTTAAAATCTAATTTTTTAAAATTAGAGTTAAAAAGTTGATTCCATATGTATAAATATTGATTATATGATTTATCGATAGTAAAACCTCCAATTTCCAATTCAATTGTGGAGATAATATTCCAACCTAAAGTATTTATCCAAGAGAATTTATAATTATTATTAAGAGAGTCATCATAAATTGTTTTTTTGTTAGAATAATCATCTTGTAAATTTTTTAATATTTGATAACTTTTATCAATATATGATTCAACTAATAATTTAAGTTTATTTTTTTTAATAATTTGATTTTCATTTAAATTATAGATATCTAAAATATGAGAAGTAATATTGAATTGATTATTAATATTATCACCAATAATATTTTTTTGTAATAAAAAATCTTTATTAGAATCAATGTAATTATTAATATTAGTGTAAATATTATCAAAATTTTCATTAAAATTTTCTAAACCTTCATTAGCTATAATAATACTTTGATAAATAAAATTTATAAAGTTATTAAAATTTTTAATTGAAGTTTCTGCTTGAATTAAATCATTGTAATATTGCTCAATTTCTTCATTTGTTTCTGTTCTAGTTAAAGAAACTGAAGGTAATGTAACTTTTAATATCATATCATTAATTAAATCACCATTTTTTGGAATTTCACATGAAATTTCTTCACCGAAATTTTTGTTACCATCTAAATTAAGTTCAATAAATTCCATAGCAAAGTTAGTATATCTTTTATATAAAAATTTAAAGAAAGTTATTTCTGGTATTCCAGTCAAAAATAAATCTTGTGCACCGTAAGCAACAATTTGAATTAAACCACCTGGCATTTATAATAATAAATATTAAATTTTTAATTTTAAATAAATTAAAATATTTAATATATATATATATGGATAAAGAAACCAAATTTGAGTTAGAAATATCAGAAATAATCAAAAGAGCTATAAAGTATTTATTAGAAGGAGGTGCCGTAGCTTTAGCAGCTAGATATATTCCTTCAGATAAGATCGATTTGAAAGAAGTAGCAGCGATAGCATTTACCGCAGCTTGTGTTTTTGCAATTTTAGATATGTATGCACCATCAATATCTATTGCAGCTAGAAAAGGAGCAGGATTTGCAATAGGCAGTACTGCAGTTGGAGGATTAAAAACATTTATATAGATGGTATAAATTGCCAATTTAAATATTCACAGATTTTTTTCCATATTTTATCTTGTTCTTTAAGCTTTTCAGTACTTTTAAGTAATGGAAAGCATGGTAAAAAATCATTTAATTCTAATAATTCACAAAATTTATGTAAAGTATAAGAGTAACTAAGAAAATTTTTTCTGTCTTTTGGAGAATGTATATTAAAAGGTTCTTGACATAATTTAAACATTTCTCTAAATTTTTCCTCAACTTCCCTAGTCATTCTTGGAGGAGGTTTTCCAGAAACTTTATTAATAATATGTTGCACATGTTCATAATATTTATTATAATTAAGTTTTTTTAAAATTGCTCTCATTTGTTTTGGAGTAATAGATTTATTTACTAATCTTTGTTTTTTAATTTCATTTAATATTTGATCATAAATATGATCAGGAATATCAGTAGATTCTTTTGCTTGAAATTGAGCTAACCATTCATTAAAATGATTAATTCTACGATAGCAGTATGCAGTTACATCAGGTACAGGTTCTTTATAATTTGGTTTATCGCTATCAAGTATAACATATTCACATTCACCACAAGAAGTGCAAATGAGATAACCATCGGATAGGTGTAATGTCATTTCAATATTACAAGTTTTACAAAATTTAGGTTTAAATTTTTTAGATTTATCATATTTAGTTTGTTTGTTATCAGTAACTTTTAGATAATTATCTAATAAGGATGATTTATTAGATTGAGAGACATTTTTTTTGACAATGTCAGAATTATTAAAGAAATCGATAATTTCCATATGTTTTACATCGTTATTTTTAGAATTTATTTCATAATAAGGAATGATATAATCAATAGTATTATTATAATAAATTAGTTTATCAATATTATTTTCAATTGATTTCAATTTATTATTTAGTAATTTATTTTCATCTAATAATTTAGTTTTTTTACTAATAATATCATTTGTATATTCTGTAAATGATATTTTATTTAAATTATCTAATTCTTTGTTATTTAATTCTATATTTTTTATTATGTCTTCTTTACTTTTCTCATTATCTTCAAAAAAATTTATTTTGTCTTTATGTTTCTTATCTAAGCTCGTTTTTGGTTTGTTCATATAATTTAATATGAAAAAATGTTTTAAATAATTTAAATTTAATTTAATTAAACGCATTAAACGCATAATTAATATATAATAAAATGTATAGATGAAATTAGATTATATAAATTTAGTAAAATTAATTTATTTAATTAATGCAAAGATGAATGGATGGTTAGTAGGTATAAAGAATGAAAAAACCTTTTATTTAATAAAGGATAAAATAGATACTTATAATTTTGAGGATGAAATAAATAAAATTTCAATTAATGAAATTAATTTGTAAAAATATATATAAATAATAAATGTTTAATATTTATAAATATGTCAGGTGGTTTAATGCAATTAGTAGCATATGGTGCTCAAGATGTTTATTTAACTGGTAATCCTCAAATTACATTTTTTAAAATAGTATATAAAAGACATACTAATTTTGCTGTTGAAGCAATAGAACAAATAGTAAATGGTGACTTTTCATTTGGAAATAATTTATCCTCTACAATAGCTAAAAATGGCGATCTTATTACTAAAATGTATATTAAATGTGATGTATCTCTTACTGGTACAGATGGTAATTTTGCATGGATAAATAAATTAGGTCATGCTTTAATAGAAGAAGTAGAATTATTAATTGGTGGAAATAGAATAGACAAGCAATATAGTGAGTGGTTAAATATATGGTATGAGTTAGCGAGGAATGTATCTCAAGATAAGGGTTATGATATGATGATAGGTAATAATAGTGATATGACGGAGTTGAGTATGGATAGTAAGAGTACAACATTATATATTCCATTAAAATTTTATTTTAATAAGTTTAATGGTTTAGCGATTCCGTTAATTTCGTTACAATATCATGATGTTAGAGTAGATTTTAAGTTAAGAAGTAGTGATCAATTAATAATTAAAGAGAGTAAGGCAGTAGTAAGTGCGTCAATAAGTAATATAAGTTTGTTAGTAAATTTTGTTTTTTTAGATTCAGTAGAGAGAAAGAGGTTTGCATCATCTCAACATGAGTATTTAATAGAGCAAATACAGGTATCAAATAATGAGAAAGTAAATTTGGAGGAGAATATTTACAAGTTAAATTTCAGTCATCCTTGTAAGAGTTTGTATTGGATGGTTCAGAACGGGAATTTCATATCAGGGAAGTCTTTTTTAGGGTATACTCCAGAATCCAAGTATATTTATAGGTCAGGTTATGCTGATTTAAATTTAGATTTAATAAAGTATTGTTCAGTAAGATATGTATTAAGTCAAGTTTATTCATTAGATGGTAAAGTGAAGTTAAGTTTAAATGGATCAGGTGTAGAGTCAGTAAGTAGTGTAGTATCAACAGTAGAGACTGTATATAATCATCATTCAATAACATTAGGAGATGTAGTGATTAAAGCGAATTATAATAGTTTAACAAATATCGATAATATAAATAACACGGCGGAGTGTGATAGTAATAATATTGATAATTGGGAGTTAGTAACAGGAATGAGTATAGATAATATATCGACTCCTGTAGATGAATTAATGTCAGGATTTACTAGAACATCAGATTCACTAAATATAGGAAATAGTGATTTTGATATTATTGTATATCAATGGAATAATTTTGGTAAATATTTAGATTATTCATACAATCCAGTGTTAACTAGTTTATTGAAATTAAATGGTCATGAAAGATTTGCAGAACAAAGTGGTGAATTCTTTAATTATTTACAACCTTATGAAACTCATAAAAGTACTCCTAAAGATGGAATTAATTTATTTAGTTTTGCATTAAATCCATTAGAGCATCAACCATCAGGAACTTGTAATTTTTCTAGAATAGATAATACATCATTATCAATAAAATTTGATTCAGATATAATAAATGTGAGTGGTACGAAACTAGTAATATTTGTGTTAAATTATAATATATTAAGAGTGATGAATGGTTTAGCAGGAATTTCATATAGTAATTAAAAAATGTATAGTTTTTAAAAAAATATATAGAATTAGGCAAAATTTTTTTTGTATATATAATATATATATAGATGGGAGGCGGTTTGATGCAACTCGTTGCCTATGGTGCACAAGATGTTTACCTTACAGGTAATCCACAAATTACTTTTTTCAAAGTTGTCTACAGACGACACACCAACTTTGCTTGTGAAGCAATTGAACAAACTTTCAATGGTACTCCAGCTTTAGGAGGAAAATCTACTGTTGTAATTACTAGAAACGGAGATTTAGTAACAAAAATGTGGTTGAAGACTACTGTATCTGCTTCAGGAGGAGATTTAACAACTACTGATTTAGGATATGCTATTATTAAATCTGTAGAATTACAAGTTGGAGGAACTAAAATTGACAAACACTACGGAAGATGGATGCATGTATGGAGTCAATTAACAAGAACAGCTGAACACACTGATGCTTTCACTGCTATTGTTTCCCCAGGAACAGTAGCTGATGGAACTTCTGCAAGTTTATATGTTCCATTACAATTCTTCTGCTGCAGAAATGATGGTTTAGCTTTACCATTAATTGCTTTACAATACCACGATGTAAGATTAGAATTTGAATTTGATACTATTGCTAATGCATCTTTATCTAACACTACTTTATTAGTAAACTATGTTTACTTAGATTCTGAAGAAAGAAAAAGATTCGCACAAGCTTCTCACGAGTATTTAATTGAACAATTACAATTTACTGGTGTAGAAACAATTGCTGCTACTGGAACCAGCAAAGTCAGATTAAACTTTAACCACCCAGTTAAAGAATTAATCTGGGCTGCTGATAACGGATTCGGTGATTTCACTGATGGTGCTGCTAACCCAGTTACCAGTGCTTTATTACAATTAAACGGACATGATCGATTCAGCGCAGAATCTGGAGCTTTCTTCAACTTCGTACAACCACATACACACCATACTAGAACTCCAAGTCCTGGTATTAATGTATACTCTTTCGCTTTGAACCCAGAAGAACATCAACCATCTGGAACCTGTAACTTCTCCAGAATTGATAATGCTACTTTGACTGTAACTATGGCTGGTGCTTCTACTTCTTTATACGTATATGCTGTTAACTACAACGTATTAAGAGTTATGTCCGGTATGGGAGGCGTTGCGTACTCAAATTAAATTCGATTTATCTTACTAACTTATTTAAAGATATATTCTGTATATAAATTATATATAATATGTCGTTAATTTTCGATGAAGAACTAAACTGCTTTAAATTGCACAAAACAATTTTAATTGATAATAAATCAATTCAAAACATAATAAATTTACAAACGTTATATGATTTTAATAATTTTGAGTTAAAACTAAATATTTGGTATGTTAAAAATGTAAAATTACATAAATTATTATTTACAAATATTAGTTATGATTATATTGAATTTAAAAATGAAAATAAAAATGATTTTAGATTAACAAATATTGATTTTAAATTTTATAATATTGAGGAGCCTAGTAATGTAGAAATTTTAGAAAAGGGAGAATATATTAAACTTAATGAAGGAAAATATAGTGGTCAAATTAGAAATATGTATTGGAAAGTAAAAGATAATAATGATGATATATATTATCTAATGTCTTGTAAAGATACTGATAAAAATACAACATATTTTAAATTTGATACTAATTCTTTAGACAAAGTACTTAATGTTTATAATAATAATAGATATACTTGGCATATTGGTAAAAATGGTTATCCCAAAGTTTGTTATCCTGATGATAAAGGTAATAAAGTAAATAGATACCTACACCAACATCTAATGGATTATTACGGAAACGGCTTAAGTAAAAATACAAAAACTGTTGACCACATTAATAGAGATAAATTAGATAATAGACTATCCAACCTACGTCTAGCTACACAAAGCCAACAAAATCAAAACACCGATAAAAGAAAAAGACAATCTACTGCACAAGAATTACCTCAAGAAATTACACAAAATATGCTCCCTAAATACGTATGCTACTATAACGAATGCTATAATAAAGAAAAAAAATTATATAGACAATTCTTCAGAATTGAAGGCCACCCTAAACTAGATAAAGATATTAGTAGCTCCAAATCTAATAAAATTTCTATCCAAGATAAACTTACCGAAATTAAACAATACTTAGAAAATATAGAACAAGATAAAGAATGCATTAAAGAAAAAAAAGAATTACCAGTTGGTATAAGACTAAAAGAAAAAGATGAAGAATCATTTTTTATTTTAGATTATAGAATTAATAGTAATAGATATAATTTCAAAATGAAGTTAAATAAATCAAAATCTTATGATGATAATTACATTTTATTTAAGAAAAAAGTTATTAATAAGTATCCAAATTATGAGATTTAAAAATTAAAATTAAAATAAATATATATATATATGTATTTACATAAAAAGTATGTATACAAAATTAATTATTTAAATAAAATTCTAAAAGGTAGAGGTTTATCAGATGATGATGATCTTTCTGATTTATTAGAGGGCTTAGATTTTACTAGAGATCTTTCTTTTGATGATGATGAAGATTATGAAGATAAAATAAGTGATTTAGTACCGATATTATTTAGTTTTTTAGATGGAAAATTAAATGAAAACTTTGGTTATTCTTCTAAAAATTGTTTAAATTTTTTAAAAAAATATAATTTATATGATATTGATGATAATATTTTAAAACAATTTAGAATTTCTGATTTATTTATAAGTAATTTTACAGATTTACCAAATGTAAATCCATATGTAAATAATGAGAATATAAAAATTAATTTTTATAAGAAATTTAATAGAAATTTAGAAATGTATTTTAATGGGATGAAAGAAACATTATTAGAAAATAAATTTTTTTTTACAAAAACATCTAGTCATGCAATATCTTTTTATTTAGAAAAATTAAATGATAGTTTTAACTTAGTTTTAATTAATTCAGGAGATGGAATTAATCTTTATCATGAGAAATTATCAAATCAAAAATTTAATTTATGGAATTCTTATGTAATTAATGAAGATAATTTTGATATTATTTTAAACAAATTATTATTATTTCATTTAATAGTAGATTTATTTAATAAATCAGATATTGAAAAAATTAATAAATTTTTAAATTTTTATGAAGGTGAAGATATATTTGAAGTAAAAAAAATTATAAATAATTATAAAACTTCATACAATAAAAATAATTTTGGATTAGATTTTTTTTATAAATTATTAGAAAATTATAAAAGTACAAATATTGAATCTAATTTTTTTAATATTGATAAATTAAGAGATTTTAAGATAAAATGGGATCAAGAGAAAGATAATTCAAATAATAAAGATTATCAATTATCTTTTTTTAATTCTTATAATTTTGAAATAGATAACAATAATTTTTTTACTAATCCTCAAAAATCAGGTTCTTGTTCTTGGTTTTCTGTTTTTTGGTTAATTATTGCTGATTTAATAAAAAATAATCCAGAGCCTATTGAAGTAATTAAAACTAATTTAAAAAAATTTTATGATATATTAAAAAAAAAATATGATATAAAAAAAAATTTTTTTACTAATGATAATAGAATAGATCTATTAGAATATTCATTAATAAATATACTCGTTAATGAAAAATATTTAGATGATAATATAAATTCTTATTTATTAAATTTAAAAAAAATAAAAATTAATAACAATATAGTGTTATCTTCAAAAAAAATAGATAATAAAATGAAAATTAGTAATTATAAGTATTTTAATTATTTAAATTTAATTATGAAAGAAATGAATGATACACTTTTCAAAAATATCTTCAATAAAAATTCAAAATATTTTAATAATGATAATTTGCTACAACAAATTTATTTAAATATTTTTTTAAAATATAATGATCTTACTTTAAAAAATACGATAAGACAAATTTATCAAACAGAATATTTTGAATTTATAGAAGATAATAAGATAATTGTTTATTTAGATATGGATCCTAATCACAAATTTAATTTATTTTGGAAAAATATAAATGATATAAAAATAAAGTTTTCAATAAACGATGTAAATAATTTTATATTTGAAGGAACATTAGAAAATATGTCAGAATATAGAGAAAAATTAAATGAAGAAGAAAAAGTTTACAAAAATAAATTTAAAATGGGTATTACGGATAAATTAGCTAAATTTAGAATAGATAATACTTTTGATTCTAATATTGATATAAAAAAAGATGATGTTTTAATATTATCTTATGATTATGATTTTGAATTTAATAAATATAAAAATAAAAATTTAGAATTTTATGATATTTATAATTATGTAGTTCCTATGAATGATCTATCGGTTAAAGATATAATAGAAAATAATTATAAAATAAATTATTTACAAAGAGGTCGTTTTATATCTACTAATTCAATAGATTCTAATATTTTAAGTGATATACAAAGTGAAAATTTTTCTGATGAAATTAATTTTGATAAAGAAAAATTTGAAAGATTGAGAACGTATCTTAGAAGAGAGTTAAATTCAGGAAAAGGAAAACTAATAAGAAAATATTTTTATACTATAGATAAAATTATAAAAATTTATTATTATTATTTTAATAATATAATTTTTTATGAAAGTCTGATTTATAATATTGACAAATATACTTTATTAGTTTTTAAAATAATGTTATATAATCCTAATATTTTTTTAAATTTAGATAAAGAATATTTAAATAATATAATTTTTCAAAAAATTAAATACAGTAATAATTTTAAAAATGATAGAAGATATATGGAACATTTTTTTGATTTACTTAATTTATTAATTAATGATACAAAGATAACTAATCCTTATAGTAAGAATGGACAATTTAAACATGTAACAGACATTTATACTGATAGGGCTCGTTTTGGAAAACCTAAAGGTATATCACAATACGAAAATTTTAGAAGTAAAGATGTTATAAATAAAAATTATAAATTAAAACAAAGTTTCTTGAATGGAAATACTTTTAATAAAATAAGAAATAGTAAAACTTTTAATGAAATGAAAGAAACTTTATTAATAGAAATAAATCAAAATGAAGTCTATAAGAAATATTTGAATTTTCAAGGTGAAAATATAATTTATGAAAATTTAGAATATATTAAAGTAGATTATAATAATATTGATTTGTATTTTTTGTCAAATTTTATTAATACAGAAAAATCACCTATAACTTGTTATTTTAATAAAGAGAATAATAAATTTATATTAATAAATGATTTGATAGCAGTTAACAAATATTTTGAAGAAGATGACTATTTAATAATATTTATTGATGTATCTAATGATGGTGACATTACAAAATTAAAATTTAATAATTATGATGCGATTTTGACTAAAGATAAACTAATTGAAAACTATCCATTTTTAATATTTGAACCTATTATTTCTAATACATATATTTTATATAAAAAAAATACATTCTATTTATTAATTTTAACTAATGGTTATAAAGACATTAATTTTGAAATATTAACAGAAAATAATGTTAATTCATCAATACTTCTTTTAGAAATAGGTAATAATTTTATTTTTCCAAAATTTGAATCAGAAAAACAAATTGATATCTTAAAAGATATATATTGTGAATATGGATGTAAAGAACAAGTTATGTTTAATTTTGATTTACAAAATGATAAAGAATTATTTAGATTAAAAAATTATAATGTAAAACAAAGAAATGTGAAAAATTTAAATTATTGTAAATCAAAATCAATAAATACAAATAATTATGATGCGAATTTATTTAATAATGAGAAATACGAAATTTTAAATATACTAAAAAAAAATTATGTTAATAAAACTTTATCAGACAAAATAAACTTAGATGTTAAAGAAGAGGAATTACAAAAATTTATTGAAAAAAATCCAAATTGTAAATTATCTTGTAGAGGTATTACTAATGAATTGATTAATTTGTTTGAAAATTTAAATGAAGAATTAATAAAATATAGACAAGAATTATCTGAAAGTATTGATTATAATAATTATTCAGAAGGAGGAATTTTTGAAATTATACTAAATAACTATTCAAATTTATTTAAAATTATGCAAACTAATATTTTCTTAAACAATATTAATAAAATAAAAAAGATAATTGAAGAATGTAATGAAGATTTTAGTTGTAAAGAAATGGCAGAAATAAATAGTTATTTATCTATTCCAAATATTAATAGAAATAATATTAATTTTATTAATTTAGTATTTGAATTATTATTTGGATTTATAATTAAAGAAGAACAATGGAATAAATTTGACTTAATTTATAATAATTATTTAAATAAAGATAATGAACTAAGAATAGTGAATCAATTTATGATGGGCAAAGGTAAAAGTTCAGTTATTATGCCTTTATTATTATTAAATTTATATAATGATAATGAAATTATAAATATAGTTATACCAAATCATTTACTCCAACAAACAAGAAAAGATACAAAGATTTTAAAAAATTTATTTAAATTAAGATTTAATATACTTGATGATTCTGAAGCTAAATTAAATATAATTAATAATAAAGTAACAAATAAAGATTTATTTATATTTGATGAATTTGATATGATGTTTGATCCTATTCAAAGTAATTTTAATTACATATCAAAAAGAGGTACTCAATTTTTTAATATAAATCATATAAAATTAATTATTGATATTATAAATAATAAAAATTTGCTTAATAGTAATGATATAGAGGAAAATGAAAAAAAATTACTTACTGATGAAGTAAAAATAATTTTAGAAATGAATAATATTAAAAATATAAATTATGGAATGAGTAAGGAAAAACCCGAAGGTAGTAAAAAGTTTAAAAGATATGTAATCCCTTATGCAAGAAAAGATACTCCTGTCGAGGGAGCTAATTTTGCATCATTACTTATAACTTTAGTTTTAACAATCAAATATTTTGAAGAAAATGATTATAAATTTGAAGAAAATGATTTTATTAATATGTATAGAAATAGATATATTTTAGTTGAAGTA
>Ga0163109_10003458_pt1 | contig 12068 bp, 11 predicted proteins | sample CRUFie1St13metaG_FD_108704 | JGI IMG/M metagenome (GOLD analysis project Ga0163109, IMG submission 108704) | Marine microbial communities from the Costa Rica Dome - CRUD Field 142mm St13 metaG | ecosystem: Environmental > Aquatic > Marine > Oceanic > Photic zone | place: Costa Rica: the Eastern... | reverse complement strand
TACTCATTGGAATGCTTTAAAAGAAGTTATAGTAAAAATCTAAATGAAAGATAAGTTAGCAATTATTGTTCCTTACAGAGATAGACAAGAACACTTAGATGTTTTTGTACCTCATATGCATGAGTTCCTTAAAGATAAAGGAATTGATTACACTATTTTTATTGCAGAACAAACAGATGAAAGACCATTTAATTATGGAAAACTTTGTAATGTAGTTTGTAAAGAATTGGGAGAAGAATATACTTACTTTGCTTTTCATGATATCGATATGTTACCTATGAACGATGAGTGTGATTATGGTTATCCTGAATCACCAACTCATCTTGCAACAAATGTTGAAGCACATAATAATAAACTACCTTACCCACAATACTTTGGTGGTGTTGTTATAATTAGTAGAGAAGATTTTGAAAATGCAAATGGATACTCAAATGAATATTGGGGATATGGGTTCGAAGATTTAGATTTACTTTACAGATTAGAAAAAAGTGAAGCTTACTTAGAAAAGTTTTATGATTTAAATCAAACTTACGATAGATACGATATTACAGATGTTCTTCCTTACAGAATTGAAAATGTAGAAATAGGATTTAATAAAAGAAATCATAAAATAAATTGTGTTAGTTTAGATAAAAAAAGTAGATTTTATGGAAAGATAAACCCTATAACATATAAAACAATAAATGGAAATTTCTTTTTATCTTTTTGGTTTAAAGATTCAGAAACAACTGAAGAAGTTAAAAATTTATTTTCATTCGAAGGATGTGATACTGGTGTGTTTTTATCGCATGGAAAATATGTTATTGGTCAAATTTGGGATGATAAAGAGCAACATGAAGAAATATCAGTAGATTATTTTAAAGATAAATGGAATCATATAATTTTTGGAAAAGAAGATAATAAATTATTTTTGTATCTAAACAATGAAAGATTTGAAATAGAATTATCTGATAATTTTACAATATACGATTATAAATCACATTGTATAAAAATATCTGATTTAGAAAGTGACATTGAAATATCTTCTATATTATTATCTAACTCGACTCCCAATAAAGAAATAGTTTCAGAATTATTTTACGAAGGAGAAAATTCTTATAATAATTTGACAACAAAATATGGTTTAACAATTTCTTCTTTTTATGATTATTCAAATTTTTATAAAAACAAAACATTACTTGATAAAGGAGAAAATTTAAATCATATAAAGTTAGAAGGTGATTTTACATTAACAGAAAAAAAATTAGATGTTACTACACCAATTTATCTACCAGCTAGATTAAATGGTGAATACAAATCATTAGTACATGAAGATGATACTGATATTATAAAAAAATATTACAAGTATGACCCTGATATTGAAGAAAATGCAGATATTTTTTTTCACGAAGTTTTAACAGGTCAATTGGATTATAAAACAATTGGATTATCATCTTTAAAATACAAAATATTAGACAAACAAGATAAAAAAGATTATGAACTTATTAGAATTGTTACATAACGAAAAAGTAGTAAAAACACTTGAAAAAATCGATAATGATTTAAAAGATATCGTAGAGCCTGGTGTAAACGATAATTCTATATTCTTAAAAATCATTATGATTATAGAAACTTTACTTAAAAAATCAAAACACCCTAATTCTCACATCGGTGATTACTTTGAAAGGTATTGGGATACCCAAGGTAGGATTGATGAATCAGAAGAAGAATTAAAACAAAAGAATTTTAGATTGGATGAATCAAATACAGAAGTACTTGTTAAAACCGCTGAAATGGAAAAACTTGAATTCGATGTAGAAGATAAGAAAAATGAAATAGAAAAGTTAGAATGGAAGATAAAGGAATTACAAGGTGAAATAGAAGAACTAAAATGGGAACCACAAAAGATTAAAGATTATTTAGAACAAGCTAAGTGGGATATTCCTAAATTAGAATCAGAAATAGAAAAATTAAAATGGAAACCTATAAAGTTAAAAGATTTTATAGAAGAAGCTTCTTTCCCTATTGATTTTAAAACTCATGAAGGATGGATGTTTAAAAAATTATTTAAAGAATTAGTAGAAAATAAAAAACTAAATTACAATTATGGCAAAGACAACGAAAACAAGTAAAGAAAACTTGGAAGAAAGAGGTGTAAAAGCTCTTGAATCGATTGGTAAATCAATCGGTGAGATTAATGATTGGCTTTATGATTTAGATGCTGATATGTGGCAAGAAAGATTAGAGTGGTACTTGAACGAGTTCTACCAAATCGCTAAATCAAAAACAGTAGGAACATCAAACAGACCATCAAGAGATGTCGAGAGAATCGAGAATACAAAAGAAGAAGATAAATCATAAACTTGGTATAATAGTTCCATATAGAGATAGAGAACAACAACTAAAAAGGTTCTTATCTCATATGAAAGAATATATCAAGGATATTGATTACGAAATCTTCATCGTAGAACAGGCAGATAATAAACCTTTTAACAGAGGTAAACTTCTGAATGCAGGATATAAGTATGCCCTAGACAAAGGGTGTGATTATTTTGTATTTCATGATGTTGATATGTTGCCTGAAGATGTGGATTATTCTTACTCAGATAAACCTCTACATTTAGCAACTCACTTGCAAGAACACGATTACGAAACAACATTCTTTGATTACTTCGGTGGAGTAACAATGTTTACCAAAGAAGATTTTAAAACTATCAATGGATTCTCTAATGAATATTGGGGGTGGGGTTTTGAAGATGATGATTTATTAATTAGATGTATTGAATCTAATTTAGAATTAGATAACGAAATTACAGATGGTAGTGAGATTGATACTTACGAAAATTTTCAATTTAATGGTGATGATTCCTATATAAAATTAACAGCAGAAAAAACACATTTGTTAGAAGATGAGTTTACAATATCAATGTTAGTAAAACCATCGGAGATAAAACTTAATGAAAATAAAGAATATGATGAATTTCCAATTATATCAATACCAGGATATAACATAGGGTTGTTTTATAATTCATTTAGAAGATTTTTCTGTCAAGTTTATGATGCAGATAAAAATCCTTACTCAATCACAACAGATATATTAGGAGAAAGATGGGTTCATCTTACAATGAAGTATGAAACACCAGGAATGTTAAAAGGTTCTAACAATTGGAGAGTTAGTTTATATGTAAATGGAGAATATTTTGATTCAGTAGAAATGGGATGTGATATAATGGAATTATCTACTAACGAAATTTTTATTGGAACAGCAAATGATAAACTAACTAATAAAGATTTCTTTTATGGTTTAATTTCTAATTTAGAAATTTACGATGTTGCACTTGATGATAATGAAATAAAAGAAATTTATAATAATCCTAAAAAACCAAAAATAAGAAATTTCGGAGATTTTAAATCATCTCAATTTTTATATTTACAAATATTACCAGAGTTATCATCATCAACATTATCAATAGATTTAGCTCAAAGGTATTCGGTTAAACTAAATAATATATATTTATATAAAGATAACCACTCTTACAAAACTTTTCTACCAAAACCATGTAGGAGAAATTCAAGATTTAAATCATTAAAACATAAAACAAATTCATCAGTTGGTAATAAATGGGTGCATAGGGAAACAAGAAAAAACCAACTCAAATATTATAATCAAGTGAGAGATGAATTAGATAATTTTAGAATTGATGGATTAAATACTTTAAGATTTAAAGAGGTTGATAAAAAGGTAGAAGAGTTGGTTACTAAAATTTCGATAGAGTTATGATGCCAATGTACAAAACAGGAATAATTGCAGGAAACTTCGATGTTTTACATCCTGGTTATATTAAAATGTTTGAAGAATGTAAATCCTATTGTAAAAATTTTATAATTCTTTTACACACAGACCCTTCAATTGAAAGACCTGAAAAACTAAAACCAATACTTACAGTAAATGAAAGGATTGAAATGTTATACTCTATAAAGTATATTGATTTTGTTCACACTTACACTTATGAATCAGAGTTAGTAAGTAGATTAAAAAGTGTTCAACCAGATATTAGATTTTTAGGTGATGATTATAGAGGAAGAACCTATACAGGATTTGAATTAAATATTCCAATCCACTATTTAAATAGAGACCATGGTTGGTCAACAACTAAGTTTAAAAAACTAATTGCAGATACACTATGAAATTAGGAGTTTGTGTTCCATATAGAAATAGAGAAGCTCATCTAAAAGAGTTTATACCAAAGATTGGTAAATATCTTGATGGACAAGGTATTGATTATTGTATCTATTTCGGTCATCAAGTAGATGATAAACTTTTCAATAGAGGAGCAACAAAAAATATTGCAGCAAAACATGCATTTGAAGATGGTTGTGATTATGTAGTATATCACGATATCGATATGATACCTGAAGAAGGTGGTGGTTGTGATTATTCTTACCCTAAAGATAATCCAAGACATATCGCTACTCAGATATCACAAATGAACTACGAATTAAAATATGAAGAATATTTTGGTGGAGCAGTTTTATTCACCAAAGAACAAGTAGAGAGAACGAATGGTTATAGTAATGATTATTGGGATTGGGGCATGGAAGATGACGACCTCTTTTGGAGGTGCGTATTAGAAGGTTACACTAAAACAGATGTTATGGATTATAAGAGTGAGCCCCAATCGTTTCTCTCATTTAATGGTAAGGATTCTTATGTACAAATCCCTTGTACAAGACCTTTGAGAAACCTTACCTCTCGTTCACATACGATTTCAGTATTAGTACGAGCACACCAACAAGAAGAAAAGGTTCCTATTTGGTTGGTAGGTGATATGGATAGAAGATTCTGTGAGTATCCTATTCTTCGTAGACCAGGATATGATTATGGATTTTCTTACAACAACTCAAGAGCTTATACAGCACAACTTTGGAACAACCAAAGAGAACATCTTTATCAATGGATGAAGAACTATGAAGATAGGTGGTCTTGGGTAACTCTTGTTGTAGATGAAAATGATATTCATTTATATATGAATGGAAAAGAATCTGATGCAAGGTGGGGAACTGGTACTGCATCACCACAACACTTTGAGGGAATGTTAAAACGATATGGAAATGTAGATTACTATTTGGGTACGACAACATCTGTGAGAGAAGATGACCCTTCTAAGTGGTTTAAAGGAGATATAGCAGATGTTAAGATGTGGAATAGAGCATTAACATTAAATGAAATAGAAGAACTATCAACAAATCCTACAAACGACGGGTTGGTTCTTCATTACGATTTCGAGGGTGGTTCGGTAAAGGATAGGAGTGAGTTAGATAACGATGGGATATCGTTTAACTGTGAGGCCAAGACCGAAAAAATACAAATACCACATACAACAGTTCCTCATAGAGTGCCTGGTAAAATGTTTTGTTTACCACACAAAGATGAAGGATTAATTAAAAATGAAAATGGTAAACAAGTTTGGGCAAAAGGTGAAACTACTGCAAGAAACGAAAAAAGATTTGTTCACCAAATGCAACAAGGTAAGTGGGATTATAAATCCGATGGTATGAGTAATTTAAAATATGAATTAGTAAGTATAGAAGAAATTACACCAAAGGCAAAATATATTAACATAAAACTATGAGTAAAGTAATAGGAAATAACTTTACTGAAATGAAACAGAAGTTAGATTCTGTTGGGTGTGGATTTTGTTTAGCAAAATGGACACAAGTCACAATGCACCTACATGATGGTACAACTCACTCTTGTCACCATCCTGCACCACATAAAATTGGATTAAGAGAATTAAAAAGAAATCCAACTGCACTTCATAATAGTACTCAAAAGAAAAAGGCTAGAAAAGAAATGTTAAATGGTGGTAGGCCGAGTGAATGTGGATATTGTTGGAAGGTAGAAGATAACTCAGATTCATTTTCTGATAGAATATTTAAATCAGAAGAACAATGGTCTAAACCATATTTTAAAGAAATTAAAGATTTAGATTGGAGAGAAGATTATCTTCCAAAATATGTTGAAGTATCTTTCTCAAACACTTGTAATTTTAAATGTGGTTATTGTGGCCCATCTTATTCTTCTAAATGGGTAGAAGAAATGAGAAAGCATGGAGAGTTTTCTACTGGTGATGGTTTTAATTCATTACAACAACTTGAAAAAGATGATAAGTTACCAATCCCACAAAGAGAACACAACCCTTATGTAGAGGCATTTTGGAAATGGTGGCCAGAACTTTATAAAAGTATGGATACTTTTAGAATTACAGGTGGTGAACCACTTTTATCAAAAGATACTTTTAAAGTTTTAGATAAAATTATAGAAACTAAAACCCCAAATAAAAATTTAAAACTTTCTATCAATAGTAACCTTTGTGTAGAAGATAAATTAGTAGATAAATTTATTGAAAAGGCAAAAATTATTATTGATGAAGAAAGAGTAAAAGAATTTATTCTATATACTTCAGTTGATACATTTGGAAAACAAGCAGAGTATATAAGGTTTGGTTTGGAATTTGATAAACTATTTAGTAACATAGATAGAATATTAACAGAACTTCCAAAAGTAACTATTGTTGTAATGTCTACTTTTAACATTTTCTCACCATTTAATTATGAAAAGCTGGTTAGAAAAATTTATGATTATAAAGTAAAACACTTTAATACAACAAGATATTGGAATTCACCTTTAATTTTAGATACATCTTACTTAAGATATCCTGATTTTTTAAGTTTTAGATTGCTAAAAGGATATTTAAACTTATCATACTTTGAAAAGTTAGAAAAATATATGAAATTCTTTTCATCGTTTAGAAGTTTAAATTCATATCAATTACAAGAACCAACTGATAGTGGTTTTTCGTTAAAAGAGATTGAAAAAATAACAAGAATAAAAGATATCTTCATAGAAGATAGTAAATCAAAAGAAAAATTTGATATAGGAAAGAAAAAGTTTAAACACTACATTGCTGATTACAAAAAAAGAAGAGATGTGGATTGTTATGAAACTTTTCCTGAATTAAGAAGTTTTATAAATACAATTAAATAATTATGAAAATAAATTACAAAGAACCGTATTGGGTAAAATACGAATGGGATTTAGATGAAAACAAAGATAATCAATATGTTACAGAGTTTAACAAAAAAGAATCTGCAAAAGTTCACAACTTATTTCATCAAAACAAGTATGCATTAAATGTTGAATTTAAACTTAATAAAAGGTATAAATCAGATGATATATTTTGTATATTTGGTAAACCAGGTAAAAACTTTGGTTTAACTTATAATAAAGAAGCGGATATTCTAGCTTTGGAATTTTGGACACAAGGAAGTACAAAAGTATCAGATGATGAATTTCATTATATAAAATTTTATGATACTCATTATGATTCAATGAAAGATTGGATAAACATTACTATTGTTAGAAATGAAGATGAATTCATTGTTTACAAAAACTTTGAAAGAAACAATGACAAAGATTTTGAAAAAAATCTAATTGATGATTATAGATATGAGGGAGTATTGATAGGTACAGGTAATCCTGGTTCTGGTGTACCAGAACATAGATATCATGGTTCGTTTGATATTAAAAAAATGTTTTTTGTAGAAGATGTAATTGATATTGATGTTGTTAAAAAAATAGCAGAAACAGAATCAAGTAATCTAAATAAATTAAAAGAATATAAAAATATTATATTTAATCATGAGTTCGATACAGTAAATAACGAAGGGATAGTATTTGATAATTCTGAAAATACATTTTTTGCAGAAAAAATTCCTTCATTTTTTATAAGTTAAGTATATGTCAACAGATAATCTAAGAAAATGGAGAGATAAAAATCTCAATAGTATATCACCAAGTTTTTGTGCAGCAAAATGGTACAATGTATCTTTGCATTTAGGACATGGTTATAAAAACTCTTGTCATTTACCTTTACCACATCCTATTGACCCTGTAAAGTTAAAAGAAAGACCTCAAGAACTTCACAATACAGATTTCTCAAAAAGACAAAGAAAGATGATGTTAGAAGGAGTAAGACCTGCAGAATGTTCTTACTGTTGGAGAATAGAAGATATCGGTAGAGATAATATTGGTGATAGGGTTTATAAATCTAAAATTTATAAAGATGAGGATATTGCAAAAATAAAGGAATTAGGTGCTGATGTTGATATTATTCCAAAAACCATTGAAGCTTCATTTGATAGAACTTGTAATTTTGCTTGTTCTTATTGTAACGCTGGTTATTCAACTACATGGGGTAAAGATATCGATAAGTTTGGGCCATACCAAAAGTTTAAATCAGTATCAGCTGGTGCATATCAAAACAATGGTTCATGGGCAGATGCAAATGGTAAATATCTCGAACAAAACCCTTATGTAGAAGCATTTCTAAAGTGGTGGCCTGATTTGATTGAAGGAGGATTAGAAGAAATAAGAATTACAGGTGGTGAACCTTGTGCATCTCCAAACTTTTGGAGTTTCTTAGATAAAATGAAAGGATATCCTTCTGATAAACTTAGATTGGCTGTAAATTCCAACTTAGGTGGTAACTTTAAAAGAATCCAAAGATTAATTGATGCTTCTTATGAATTACCAATTAAAGAATTTGATTTATATACTTCAAATGAAGCGTATGGGCCTCATGCTGATTACATTAGAGATGGTTTGATATATCCTGAATGGAGAAGTCATATGGTTTCTTTCCTTGAAGGTGTAAATAAAGATATATTTCGTTCTTTAACAGTAATGATGACAATTAATTCACTATGTTTATTCTCAATAGATGAATTTTTAGATGATATGATTGTCTTGAAAAGAAAATATGGGCCAAACAGACCAAATGTTGACTTTAACATTTTGAGATGGCCAGCTTTTATGTCTCCATTGGCATTACCAAATGATGTAAAAGATTACTTACACAAAAAATTATCAAAGTGGTTTGAAACAAGAAAACAAGATGAAGATTTTTACCAAATATTTAGTGAAGGTGAAATTGCACAAATAGAACGATTAGTAGATTATATTGAAGTTGTAAAAACAGGTCATGTTACTACTGAAGATGAAAACGATACTCACTTTCACGATTTTAAATCATTTTATGAACAATACGATAAAAGAAGAGGTAAGGATTTTTGCAAAACATTTCCTGAACTAGCAGTCTGGTACAATCAGATAGATGTTGACCAATCAATACCAGATGTTGAAATGAAAGATGGGTCAATTACACACTTCGAAGATGGCGAATATAAACCTGAATAAATGAAAGTTAACGAACTTACAAAAAAAACCTTAAGATGGTGTGAACCATTTGGTGGGTGGTCAAAACTTAATATAAATCACGATTATTTTGTTGTTAATTTAGCAAATGGTGATACTGGATTATGTAATAGAATATTACATTGGGAATTAGCTTATTACATAAATAAGTGTAACGATTACAAGTATAGTATTTTACTTGATTCACAAGACTGGCCAGAGTTATCAATGATTACTCTACCAAATACTTATGGAGATTTTAAATCACCTAAAGTTGAAGATGCTATGTTTCCAATGGATTATGATAAATTGAGATTCAAAACAGTTTTTGATACTGAAAGAGATAGAACATATCAAGCAACAAAATTAGATAGAAAAAAAATTAATACCCTTTTTAAATCAGGTGACTTAACCTTAGAAGATGACCACTACTATTCAGATTTTGGTTATTCTCCTATTTACAAAAAAATGTTTTTACATAAAAATTTCAAATCAGATTGGGATAATAGTAAATTCATGAGACCATTGACTAAAATTAAATTATCACATTCATATATTGATGATTTGATAAAAGAAGGAGTACACAATACAGTTGGTATTCATATGAGAAGATTTAATGGAGTTAAGACAGATGATATTTCATTAAATAATTTAAGAGATAAAAAATTAAAAGATGTTTATAATAAAATTTCATCAACAAAAACAGTAAATGATAATTATGAATTTTTTGGAGATGATGTATATTTCTATATTATTGAAAAAATGTTAAAACATAATCCTGAACAACAGTTTTACATATCTCATGATTTACCTGATGTATTTTTAGAACCATATATAAAAAGATTTGGAGATAAGATAGTTGATAGAAAGTTTTTTACATTACCTGTCGTATCACATTTACAGGCACAAGGATTAAACATCGAACAATTGAGAAGAGATGGAAATGTTATTAATAATATAATTGATTTATTTGCATTAGCATATTGTCCATTTTTAATAACTCATGGAGATTCTACTTGGAGTGAGTTTGCACAATACTACAATAATGAAGATGGAATGAAACCAATAATGCCAATTAATTCAGAGGTTAATGATATAGTTCAAGAGTATATTGATTCTGATGTTATAAAAAAATCACCAAAATTACTATAATGCATAATACATGGCCGTTAGGAAAGATACCAAAAGAATTCCAAAGACCTGAGCCAGACCAAATTAGAGAACTTGGTTATGATTGGAATAAACCACATGAGATTGTGGAAATGTTTGAAAAAGAAATAGCACTATATGCTGGTTCGAAGTATGCAGTTGCAGTAGATTGTGATACCAATGCTATCTTTTTGTGTTTAAAGTATTTAAAAAAATTTAAAGAAATAATCTCTATACCAGCACACACTTATATTTCAGTTCCAAATATTATAGTAACTGCTGGTTATCAGAGATTAAACTTAGATGAAGAACATTGGGAAGGTTTGTATCAAATTAAACCTTTAAATGTTTGGGATTCTGCTGGTAGATTCACAAAAGGAATGTACATCGGTGGTAATAATTTTCAAACACTTTCTTTTCAAATCAAAAAAAGATTACCAATCGGTAGAGGTGGTATGATTTTAACTGATGATAAGGAAGCTTATGATTGGTTAGTTAAGGCAAGATATGATGGTAGAGATTTAAACAAACCACAAACAGAAGATAATATTGAAATCTTTGGTTACCATATGTATATGACACCAGAAGATGCCGCACGAGGATTAATTTTATTTAATCAATTAAATACAGAACACGAAGATACTCATACTTGGGAATCTTATAAGGATTTGAGAGAGAACGAACTATTTACTATTGAATGAAAAACTTATATCTTGTACAAGTAGCGGATAAATACGGCCCAAACAGTTTCTTACCCATCGCGATAAGTTACCAATGGATGTATGCGAGTACAAGTAAGTTAGTAAAAGAAAATTTCCAAGTACCAGATGTTTTGATTGAAAAAAAATCACCAAAACAATATGTTGAAGATATGGAACACGAACCTCATGTGATGATGTTATCTTCTTATGTTTGGAATTTTGAATACAATAAAGAATTAGCAAAAAGAACAAAAGAAAAGTACCCAAATTGTTTAACAATTACAGGTGGCCCTCATGTTGATAAAAGAGATAAAGAGTTCTTTGAAAAATACCCAATGTTTGATATTGCGGTAATGGGTGAGGGTGAAAACGCATCAAGAGAACTTTTAAAAAGATATCTAAAAGAAGAAAACTATAATGATATTCCTCATGTATTTCCTAAAGGTGGTGAACTTTGTGCTTTACCAACAAGAGTACAAGATTTAAACATAATACCATCACCAATTCTTACAGGTTTTTATGATGAGATTATAGAAAGAGTAGAAAAGGAACATGGGCCTCAAATGTGGCAAGTAACTTATGAAACTCTTAGAGGTTGTCCTTATAAATGTACTTTTTGTGATATTGGAGATGAGTATTGGCAGAAAATCAAAATGTTTGATATGGAGAGAGTCAAAGCAGAAATAGATTGGATGGCTGATAGAAAGATTGAGTATGTTGCAGTTTGTGATTCAAATTGGGGATTGATGCCAAGAGATGTTGATATTACAGAATATGTAATCAAAACAAAACAAGAAAAAGGATTCCCAAAGTTTTGGGATGTAACTTGGGCAAAGGCAAACTCTGATAGAATTTATCAAATAGCAATGATGGATAAAGAAGCAGGTACAAGATTATTCAAAGGTGTTACTTTTGCAATGCAATCTTTGAATCAAGATACATTAGATGCTTCAAAAAGATTAAATCTTAAAACAGAAGAAGCT
>Ga0163109_10003457_pt1 | contig 12068 bp, 12 predicted proteins | sample CRUFie1St13metaG_FD_108704 | JGI IMG/M metagenome (GOLD analysis project Ga0163109, IMG submission 108704) | Marine microbial communities from the Costa Rica Dome - CRUD Field 142mm St13 metaG | ecosystem: Environmental > Aquatic > Marine > Oceanic > Photic zone | place: Costa Rica: the Eastern... | reverse complement strand
GGGTATCGCCCCCGAGGTGCGGGGCGACCCAGACGAGCGAGTACCCCTCAATCCATTGGTTTTCTAATTGATGAAGTCGCAACCAGCCCCTTTGCGGCGATCTCCATTGAAGGTGCCCAGGAAGCAAGCTGGAAGCATGGCTTGACACTCGAAGTTGCGATGACCGGTGGTGACGCAGACTATGAAGCGATGGTTTTGAACAAATGGTCCAATGAAGACTTCGCCGGTATCATCTACAGTTCGATCCTAACCAGAGCGGTTGTTCCCCCACCGACCCTGTCAAAGCATCGGTGTGTGCTTCTGAATTGCTACGAAAGTGGTGAAGAGACTGAAATGCACTTTCCCTCGGTCGTTCCCGCCGAGCGGCGGGGCGGGGAAGTGGCAACCAGAGCCCTAATTGAAGCAGGCCACCGAAAGATAGCTTTCATTTCGGGGGAGCCTTGGATGGAGGCGTCTGACCAACGACTTGAAGGCTATGAACGGGCTCTGCGCGATAATGGGTTGCCCATTGAACCCTCCCTTATCGTTGAGGGTAATTTTCTCCCCAGTGGTGGGCGTGAGGCGACCTTGAGACTCCTCAGCGGCAGCCTTAAGCCGGACGCAATCTTCTGTGCAAACGATCTGATGGCCGTTGGCTGCTACGAAGCGCTGAAGGAACGGGGTCTTAAAGTCGGTTCAGACATTGCCGTTATGGGTTACGACGATCAAGAAATTGCCCAGCATTTGTCCCCGGCGCTTTCGACCGTGCTACTGCCCCATCGGGAAATGGGCAGTTGGTGTGTGAACTACCTGCTGTCATCAAAGCCCACTCAGCACCTGCAAAGGCGCATGGAGTGCCCCATTGTGCTTCGGAATTCACACTTGGGCAGTGCACGAAGCATCAGCTAGGCCAATGACGCCAAATCGCGAGGTTATAACCAAAGTTGAAAAGTGGTGTGCCCTGTAGGATTCGAACCTACGACCCGCTGATTAAAAGTCAGCTGCTCTACCAGCTGAGCTAAGGGCACAGCCATGCTGGATGTGGCCGGAAATTAGGTCGGCTGATCGCCGCCGTCAACCGTTAGCTTGGTCCTCATGACCCCGAAGCCTGCACTGCAACCATGCGCGGGGAAGGGAGGGCCTGCCAGCGCTCCCCCGTCGCCCTCTGGCGCCGCGTCAGCTCTTTTTCAGCGTGCCTTCGAGTGCCTCAAGCGCAGTATCGGGCAAAATATGCCCGGAGCGTTTCGCCTTGGTTTGCAGATACTTGCGATTGTCGGTGCTGACCCCGACGATCAGCGGCACCTGCTCATCGACGGCCACGCCCGCTTCGGCCAGTGCCGCGATCTTGTGCGGGTTGTTGGTTATTAGCCGCACGCTGGAGTAGCCCAGCCCCTCCAGCATCCGGGCGGCAATCTCGTAGTCGCGCTCATCGTCGGCGTAGCCCAGCGCCCGGTTCGCATCGACCGTATCCAGTCCCGCATCCTGCAGCAGGTAGGCCCGCAGCTTGTTGCTCAGACCGATGTTCCGGCCTTCCTGCGCGAGATAGAGCAGGATGCCGTGCCCGGCCTCCTTCATTTCATTGAGTGCGGTGCTCAGCTGCTGCCCGCAATCGCACTTGCGCGAATGAAAAATATCACCGGTCAGGCAGGCCGAGTGCAGGCGGACCAGGGGCGCTGCCTCGCTGACGGCTGAAGCGGCCGGCTTGGGGGCAGGGCGCTCGCCGACCTCGACCGCGAGATGATCCTCATGGCCATCGCTGCTGCGGAACAGGTGGAACTGCACGGTGCCCAGCCCTTCGAGTGGGACCGGGGTTGTGCCAAGTCGGCGCAGCGACAGCGCCTGCAGGTGATGAAAGCGATCCGTATCCTGCGCCCGCACCGGCAGCACGCCGGGGAGCAGCCCGTCAGCGGCGTCGAGCGTCACTTCCCGCGCGAGCAAGGCCGGCAGGCAGGGCGCCAGCTTGGCCAGTCGCAGCGCAGCGCTGCCGGCGGCATCCAATCCGCGGTGGGAGAGGGAGAGGCGCTCGCGCTCGTCCCAGCTCGCAATGGCCAGGAACATGGCCCAGTCCAGCGACGCGTTGGGGGGCAGCGTCACCGCGATACCGGCGCCTTTATCGCTCGCGAGGCCAAGGGCTTGAGCCCGAGGGCCGGTCAGCAGCAGTTGACCGGGTGTTGATCCCTGCTGCTGAACCAGAGCAAGGGTATCGGCGTCGGCGTGATCGAGGCTGAAGATCAGCAGGCCCGGGGTATCACCCGGCGGACGGGCGCCATCCGAGCCGGCCGCGACTCCGCTGGAACCATCGAACACAAACACGGCCTCGCCCCGCCGTAAATCGCCCGCAGCGCGGTCAAGCGCGCGAAGTATTCTCTGGTCTTGCACGCTCATGGACTGCTTTTCCAAGATCATCGGCCGCCGGTTCCGGTCAAAAAAGTGATTACACGCACTAGGCTGGTCCCTTCACCCGCATAATTCAAGTCTCTCTGGCCCGCTTGCCCAAACTCCGCCAAAAACGCCAGCGATTAAAGGGGATGGATCTTGTCCGGGATGTCCGGCGGGGTCGTCACCACTGCGGTGCCCATTGTTTCCTGACGGGAACAATATTTCTCAGCACCGAACCGATAATAAGAGGCTCAAAGATGATCCAAAGCCGCCTGAGGTGGATTGGTGCCCGCGCTGGCACCCTTGCGGCTTTAGCGCCGGTTGTGATCCTGAGCGGATGTGCGGCTGTGACCTCGGCCAATGGTCAGGACGATGACAGCTTTCTGATGAACTTCTTCACCAGTCTCGGTCTGTTCCGCGATGACACCGAGTTGGTGCGTGACCTCGACCCCAACGTGACCCCGCAGATGGCGCAGGACTACCTTGGTCAGTACCAGCTCGATGCGCGGCACAAGGTGTTTGCGATTTCGCCCTCGGGCGCCTTTGGCGTTGCCGAAGGGTTCTCGAGCGCGGACGACGCCAAGATCAAGGCCGTTGCCGAATGTGAAAAGGATCTGCAGCCCGGTGACCTGGGCTGTGTGGTCTATGACGTTGATGGGGTGGTCGTGTTCCGGCCGCCGCAGCGCGTCCCGATTATACAGGCGGACTGACCCGCCTGCCCGGTGGCTCCGGCCGTCGGGAAAGAGCAACCGACCCGAAACGGGGCAGGGCGCTCGGTCAACTCATGCTGCTACACGAACAGCGCGTCTCGGTTCACCCGGGGCGCGCTGTCGTCGTTCCGGGGCCATGGCGGGAGGCGCATGCGCAGCGCGAGACCGGTTCCGGCAAGCGTGGAAGGGGTGGGAAAAAAGCGGAGGCGGAGAGCGTTTCGGTTCTGATGAAGCGATCCACCCTCCGCCCAAAGTAACATGCTGCGGGGCTTACGGGGGAACGCCACAACCCGTTACCTAAAAATTGACTTAACTCAAATGTGGCGGAGCTTCAAGAAAAAAAGGCACAAATTATAAATTTCAACGTCATGCCCTGATCTGCATTCATATTGTCTTTGTGAAAAACCACATAAGCCTCTCTTAAAAATCAGTTTACGCTGAGATTCGCCTGTGGTATCGATTCTGATAATAAATCGCATAAGTTGCGGAAAAAGCCTGTTTCATCGGCGTGTTAGCGCCGCACTAATTTGAGAATGTTATTCAGAGGTTGTCGTCCCGCATGACTCCCGGAGCCTGCTTTCACCACCGGACAAAGGCCGCCGTGTGCCTCGCAGCGCTTGCGCTGGCCCCGTCCGCTGCGTGGTCGCAGAGCGTTCGCGGATCCCTCGCCGGAGCGGGTGATCAACTGACGCAGCAGACCGGGGCCTATTCTGTTCAGCCCGTCTATCTCGAAGCCGAAGCCAGCCCGGTGGGGCAGGACGATCTCGTCCAGCCGCTCTACGCTTCGCCCCAGCTGGATGCAGGCGATTTCCCCGATGATGCCTTCTTCGCGCCGGGGTCGTTCTTCGACGACACGCAGGGCGCCAGCGGTCTCGACGATGGCCACACGACGGCGCTGGCTGAAGACCCCAACAACGGCCTGATCAGCGTTGAACCGGCGAGCCTCGCCACCCCGGCCGACGCGGTGACCACCGCGCAGGCACAGGTGCAGGTCCGCCCGCAGAGTGGCGCCATGGTCGTCAATGAAGACGGCACCGAGTTTGGCCTGCGCCCGAATGCGCTGGTGTTTGACAGTGAGTCCCGACCCTTCGAACTGGTTGGCGACATGGGGTCATTTGGCAGTTACGAGCCGTCGTGGGACGGCAGCGGCGAGCAGATCTTCCTCGCCTATCCCTACGTGGATATTCGCCTCGGTGATCGCATCTACCTGTCCAATGACCGGGGGCTGGGCGTGAACCTGTTCGGAACCCGAAATGCGGAGGTGTCGGCGGCGATCGACTATCGGCTCCCGCGCCGGAAGGAAGATGTGCTGCGTTCGGTCGAGGAAGTGATAGGCGCTGTGACCCTCGGCGGTCGCCTCAATGTCTATATCCGCGAGCTGGGCCTGTTCATGAACACGGATCTGGGTGTCTACGGCGATATGCGGGGCTGGGATGTGGAGGTCGGCATGTCTTCGGTACAGCCGCTGACCGATCGCATGGCCATGAAAATAACCGGCGCTGTGTCCTGGGCAGACAAGCGCCTGCTCGACAACAAATTTCAGGTCTCGGCAGAGGATGCCGCAGAACTCGGGGTATCCGAATACAAAGCCGAGCAGTTCGGCCTGAAAGATATGCGGGTCAAAGGGGAGCTGAAACTGTTCCTGACTGACCACTTCGGCCTTTACGGCGCGTCTGAAGTCAAAGTGCTCCTCGAACAGGCGGCGGAGAGCCCCTTGGTCGATGAGTTGGGCGAGGCCGTACAATTCTCTACTAATCTTGGTCTGATATATCGCTTTTAGTCCGCATGACTAACTAGCTCGTTCCTCAATTCCAAACCTGGACCAAGTACCCCGCCTTCGTGCGGGGTTCTTTTTTTTGTGCAACGTGCCCGGGTTTCCCGATGTCACGCGCTCTGGTCCTTATCAGGCCTGGACAAGCTGCGATACTTGAACGGCCCCGCCCCCTCTCGGGGTCAGTACAGCAAGTCTTGGCAAGGGCAATGCCAAACCCGATTGAGACTCGGATAATGCGGAAAGGTTTTTTTCAGCCCCCTGCGGGCGCGGCCTGCTGGATCATCGGCAGGATCTGCCAGATGCCGTAGCCAAGGGCGCCGAGGAAGCCGAGCAGTATGGCGATCCGGGCGATACCGGCGAGCCGTCGGATGGCCTGCTCGACCAGAAACCAGCTGACAGCCCCGATAACAAAGGCAATCCGACCGTCCATCGAGCTGACGTTATCAGACACACCGACCATAAAATCGATGCCCCACTGAACAAACTGTTCCAATCTGAAACTCCTCGCGGGCGTGTCCCGGGGCCGAAACTGCGCCCGCCATTGTCGGCAGGCAAAGCCTTGCTATCCCACCAAACTGTGGCGATGAAAAGAAGAGAGCATGGCCTCAGGCACCGATTTCCTCGAGGAACCATTGAAAATCAGCCAGCGACCGGGCCGGGATTTCTTCCATCGGCATATGGCCAACGCCGGGGTAAGTGCGCACGCGCAGGTCCTGCACCCGAGCGCTGAAGCCCGGCAGGTTATCCCGCAGCGGCAGCAGCGTATCGGCCTCACCCCACTGCAGAAACACCGGGCAGGCGAGTTCGACCAGCCGCTCGGGGTCAGGCCGCTGCAGGAAGCGCAGGTTCTCCTGCACCGCAGCCCGCGAGCCCTCACGCATGATCATGTCGTAGATCCGGTTCAGTGAGGTCGGATCCATCCGCCGGGGGTCGCCGAACATGGCTGCGTGCCCGGCGAGCACAGCGGCCTTGGGCGTCACGGACTGGTAGGCCTTGCCCACACCCGGGATTTTGAAGGCAGAGAGGGCCAGCGGCAGCCGTTCCGTGCCGCCAGCCGGGTCAAGTAGGCACAGGGCCTGCACCCGCTCGGGCGCTTCCACGGCCAGCCGCCAAGAGAGAAAGCCGCCCAGCGAGTTGCCCACCGCGATGAAACGCTCCAGCCCGACAGCCTCAACAAACCCGAGCATGAGCTGCATGTAGGCGGCTTCATCCAGCAGGCCCTTGGGGTGGGGGCCGGTGATGGCGAAGGGTGGAATATCCAGCGCGACCACCCGACGATCGCGGCTCAGGGTCGGCATCCAGCCGTCCCAGCAGTGCAGCGACGACATCAGGCCGTGGATCAGCAGCAGCGGCGGCTTGTCGGCGCCCGAGGCCACGGGACCGAGATCGCGGTAGTGAATGTCGAGGCCGTCGACCCGGACAATGCGCGAGTGCTCATCGCAATAGCGCTGTTTCAGGGTTTCGACCGAGATATCCTTGAGACCCGGGTCGAACCAGTCGCGCAGGTCGGCGGCGCGGGCCTGTGCCTCCTGCGCGAGCGACTTCAGCTTGTCCGAATGATTGGTCATGGTGCAGGTCTCGCGCAGCGGGCCGAGGGTGATCGTTCAGTTAACGTTAAGTGCTCACGGCCGGTGCTGACTTCAAGCGGGTTTTTGGGCGTCGTCCGCCTGTCGGCGCGCGCTTGACCTTGGCGGCGGCTTCGACGAAGAGGGGGTTTCAACACGCCAACCGAAGGGCGAGCATGAGTAAAGAGCCCCCGTGGCGCCCGGACAGTGGGGCGCTCCCCCCCGATTTCTGGGTCGATCGCCGACTGGATGATTTCAGCACCGAGGAATGGGAAGCCCTCTGCGACGGCTGTGGTCAGTGCTGCCTGGTTAAGCTGATCGATGAGGACGACGAACGCCTCTACATCACTGACGTTGCCTGCCGCGGCTATGATTGTGCCAATGGCGGATGTGCCGTCTACGAACGGCGCAAATCCGTCGTGCCTGAGTGCATCGTCCTCACCCCTGAAACCGTGCGCGAGAGCCCGCATCTGTTCCCCCCGACCTGCGCCTATATCCGCATCGGGCAGGGGCAGGATCTCCCCGAGTGGCACCCGCTGCGCCACGCGGGCGACCAGGGCCCGATGCAGGCGGCGGGGGTGACGATCGCGGGGAAGGTTGCTTCGGAAACCGACGTGGCAGACAGCGAGCTCGAAGACCGGATCCGGCCCTGGTTCAGCGATCTGCCCTGATCCACAGCAGGGGTCAGTTCGCCCCTAGAGAGACTTCAGTCGAGCGATCAGGGTCGCGCGTGCCTCGCTCATGATACTTTCTGCCAGCTCATCGGAAATCCGCGCCATGGGATTGAAAATCCGGGCGAAGATGAACCAGTACGACAGCAGCCCGATATAGTTCTCGGCCGCCGTGGAGAAGCTGGAGTTGGGGAGCTGCCCGGCGGCGACCTTTTCCTGCAGGAAGGCGATCAGCTTGGCGCGGAAGGGATTGCGCCCCAGCGTGTAGATCTTGTCCTTGAGTTCGGGGAAGCGGCTGACCTCGCTGATGATAATGCGGAAGATGTTGAGCGTGTCTTCATCACGCAGCAGTTCCACAAAGCTTGCGGAGATCAGCTTGAGGCCTTCTTCCAGCGGTAGGTTCGGGTCAACGTTGTTGGCCGGAAAGGCGGTGTCGAAGCTGCGGATGCGGTCGGCGACGACGGCTTCGAACAGCGTCTCCTTATTGGCGTAGTGCTTGTAGAGGGTCGCCGTCGACACGTCGGCCGCCTTGGCAATGCCGGCCATGGCTGCGCCCTGATACCCACGGTCGAGAAAGACGCGTTGGGCTGCGGCAACGATGGCGTCGCGCTTCCCCTCGCGGATCGACTGGCGATAGGTTTCGAGAGTCACCCCGGGCCCTTCCTGATTGATGTTGCGCGCAGGGTTTAGCGGCAATTCCGGGCAAAGTAAAACCGGGGCGGCAATTGGTGCCGGGCTGCCTCAGGCCCGGTACTGCGATGCGAAGGGCTTGTATTGGGCCGGCCAGCTGCGGCTGGGGCCGGTATCAATGTGCACGAAGTTGGAGCGGGGGTAGTAGCCGACCCCCCCTGCTCCCGACTTCAGCGCCGCGACATAGACATCGCGGATTTCGGCGCCGTCAACGAAGAAGTCCATAGCCCGGCCGCGAACGTGGTAGCTGTTCTTGGCAACGCCCGAAGACCGCTCGCGCAGCAGGCGGTTCGTCTCCGGTGAGCGATAGCCGGAGACCAGATGCAGCACGCCCCGGTCGCTGCCCGTAGCCCGCATCGCGACTTCGTAAGCCGCATCAAACAAGGCACGGTCGATATCCCGCACCTGCCCGTTGCGGTGGTCGCGGAGCAGGTGGCTCAGGTCCGCCAGCGCCCCGGCATCGTAGCGCCCGCCCGAGACAAAGCGCGCGCGCAGGAATTCACCGGTGTGGGTCGAGACGATGCTCAGCGTCTTTTCCTGCGCGATGGCGCGGTCCAGATGCAGCGGTGTATCGACCGGCGAAAGACCAGCGAGCTGGGTGCCGCCATCGGGGTTGGTCAGCCCGGTTCCACCGGGCAGTTCCGGGGTCTGGGGCGGCAGGTCGTCCAGCGCCACATGGCCGGGAATCCTCGCTGCGCCGCGCCGGGCGGGCATTTGCGGGATCACCGGCGGGGCGGGTAGTGTGGTCGGCAGCGATCCACGCGAGGACGGCGGCATGACCATCGACGCCGCAGCCAAACCGGTGCCGCCGGTCGCTGCCGCCGCTTCTGCGGCCGGCGCGGCCAACGTCGGGATCACCGGTGGGGTGGGGCTGGTCGAGGCAGTGGCGAATTCAGTGGGGGGCTGTGCGGGGTCGAGCAGATAAGAGAGCATGCTGTCGAGGTCTTCGCCCGAGGCCTTGTCGACAAAGGCGAGGCTTGGATCCTGCTCCTGCAGGTCAAGGTCGCGGTCTTCGTACTCGACCAGTTCGACCGGCAGTTGGTCGAGGAGGCCCGTGCGCTGTAGCATCAGCTTGTTCATGGGCAGCTTATCGAAGCCCAGATCGGTGCCCGCGAGCCGGTCGGCAATCCCGATCCGTGTGCCCCGGTACAGGCCGTAGGCCGTGCCAGTCACCCCCAGCGCGATGAAGCTCTGCAAGGCTGCGCGACGGCCAGGTCGCCGGTTCGCCTGCTTTAAAGCAGACCGGCTGCGCCCGATGACCTCAGCAATCGTATCCAAAACGGCGTGCATGCCCGTCGCGAATCCCTTGTTCGCGCCTGAACACCCGCTATGCAAATGAATCTTCAGTAGAATGCGCGAAATTTAACCCTGCGTAGCCCGCCCTGTGTATGTGCAAATTCCTGCCGAATCAACGTAAAAAGGGCGAGTTTACAGTCGCTTGTACCCGGGTATTGTGGTCGAAATGTAGCCGGAGGCCCTGAGTCTCTTCCCGAGTCACATCAGGCGGCTGATCAGGTCCTCATCCAGTTGATAGGGATCGCTCACCACCTGCAGCCGGCCATCGGCGTCGACAAAGGCGGTCATGTAGGAAAGGAACACTTGCACCGGTGCTACCGGCTTGGCGATCTGGATCGAGCCCGCGAGCATGGCCCGGCTGATCCGCTGATCATCCCAGTTCGTGCCCTCCAGCAGATAGGCCGCCAGCGCTTCGGTTTCGGCCACCCGAACGCAGCCCGAGGAATGCGCCCGCTGGCTGAGGTCGAACAGATTTGTGCTCGGGGTGTCGTGGAGGAAAATCGCCATGTCGTTAGTCAGCGAAAACCTGACCCCACCCAGCGGGCCATAGCTGCTGGGGGGTTTGCGAAGGGTCACCTTCCGCGAGTTCAGGGCGCGATCCACGCCGCCCGACGCTGCCCCGCAAGGCCGTAGTCGTAGATCATCCGGCGATGATTGCCATCGAGGCTGAGCGCTTCGAGGCGATCGGCCTGCAGGTGAAGAACCCTGAAATTGGCGCGCGCCCGGCTGAGGTCTTCTGCGGTCAGATCATCGACAGCAACGGTGGTGTTTTCTGGCTCCAGCAGGGCGGTGCCGGGATCGATGCGGTTGGCGTAGATGGCCTTGGTCGAAAGGGTCAGCTTGGACCAGGCCGCCTCGGTGTCGGCCCCCCGTGGATCAAGGATTTCGACCCGGCCCAGCACCGTTACCTGCAGCATTTTCTTGGGCTCATAGAACGACAGACTGGCGTGCTTGGCGCGCGGCAGGACAGCCGCCTTGCGCGATCGCGCGTCGGTGTGCACCTCGAAGCGCTTGGCCGAGCGGTCGATGTCGCGCAGCACGATGGTGCGCGGCACCGGCGTGAAGCCGTCGAGGTAGCATAGCGTTGCCCAGTGAAAGGCATGGCGCGGCTTGGCCGCCCCTTCGCGCAGCTCGTTCCAGATCACGTCGTGGGCGAGCTTGAGGTCGTCGAAGGGCTGGGGTGACGGGGCCATGGTCAGCGGCCTCCCGGACCGATGCGCTGGGCGAGGTCGGCCCAGTTGTGGCGTGAGGCGAGGTGGGCATAGAGCGCAGGCAGCCAGCCGCGCGCGCGCCAATGCGCAAAAACATCGTTGCCGAGATCGTTCAACCGGGTCTCATCCACGATCAGAAAGCCGCCCAGTTTAAGCGACTGGGATTCGCTTAATTCAACTTCACTGTCTTCTTCGACAAGGATACCCGCGTCGTGGAAGGCCCGCACCATATCGAGGCTTTTGTCCCACTGCCGGTTGAAGTCGGCGCAGAACGTCAGGGTCTGGTTCAGGAAGGGGGTTGGCTGGCGGTGTTCGAACAGCCGGTCGCCCTGATCCGAGGACAGGCGGCCGCTGGATTCCTCGACCCCCAGCACCATCCGGCCGCTCGCCGGGTCGGCCATGAGCAGGAAGGGGAAGCGGCGGACATAGGCGGGCAGGTAGGCCCCGGACCGCCACTGTCCGGCCTCGTCGACGAACAGATTGCCCGAGTCACGAATACCCAGAATACAGACCGGTGAAAACGGAGATTGTGGCGTAAAAACAATGGGATAGGTGCGGCTTGCAGAGGGAAATTCAGCCCCCGTCAGCGGCAGCGACGTCACGTCGTCGGTGAAGCCGAAGCTGAAGGCCGGCAGCAGGCACAGGCTGTGGTGCCGGCTGGCCGAAACCGGGACCGGGCTGGAGTACAGCGGTGGCTGGCGCAGTGCGCTCATGGGGCTGGGCCTTGGCTCTGTGGATGCAAGCGTGCGCTGCTTTCCTGCGGCCAGAGTGACCGCCGGTCAAGACCAAGCTTGCGGGGGGCTGCGCCCTGTCTGCCGTCGGCGGTGCGTCGGTGATGACCCGACCGGCAGTCCCCAGCGGTCTTATTCCGGCCCGCTGGCCCTTGAATTGCAACCCTTCCTAAAGTCGTACCCCAACACCCGCATAACTTTCTGTGCGGGACAAAGGAGCATCAAGCTTCAGGAGGTATCGACGCGATATTGATGGAATGAATTGAGGAACGGGCGATGGCTGAACAGCCAATCAAAGCCCCGGTGCCGGTGTGGCAATCGCCATCACCTTCGGCGCAGGATCGCGGTCGCGCAGGTGTGGCAGCCGATCCGGTCGCAGCGGTGCCGGGGCTGGACGTATCGGCAATGAACCGGGAACTGCTGGACCACCTGCATGGTCCCACGGGACGGATGCAAACGGGCTCGGCCGATGCCGAAGGCGCGCTGACCCCTGCCCCAGGTGGTCTGGCCGACGAACTCTCCATGCTCGGCAACCGCCTGAACGGTGATACCCGGCAACTGATCCGGGACCGTGAGCGCGATGCCCAGTTAAACCGCGGCCTGCGCCACCTGTCCAACGCGATGCTGACAACCGGAAAGTAAGCGTGGATCAAGGCAACACACAACTCGAATCCCGGGTGCGCTGCCCCGGACGGAGCGGACACGCATGACCGGTCGACCGTCTTCGGGCAGGGGCCTGCGCGATCGCGGATTCAGGCGCCGCCCTTTCGTTGCCTTTCTGGTGGCGCTGGGGGCGGTGGTGCTGACGGCGCTGGTGTCGATCGCAGTGATCAACGCCGTGCGGATCAGCCTGAATGTCTCGTCGGTGCAGACCTCGATCGCTGCGGTCGAACCGCTCGCGGGCTACCCGGTCAGCGCACGCTACGACCGGCGCAAGGCCAACGTGGTGGTCGAAGGACTGGTCCCCGATGCGGCGTCGGCGGGTTTGTTGGAAACAACCTTGCAGGCCCGTCACCCACGTTTGTCGCTGCACTTTGTGCTTTCCAACATCACCACCGATGC
>Ga0163109_10003456_pt1 | contig 12069 bp, 9 predicted proteins | sample CRUFie1St13metaG_FD_108704 | JGI IMG/M metagenome (GOLD analysis project Ga0163109, IMG submission 108704) | Marine microbial communities from the Costa Rica Dome - CRUD Field 142mm St13 metaG | ecosystem: Environmental > Aquatic > Marine > Oceanic > Photic zone | place: Costa Rica: the Eastern... | reverse complement strand
TTGGACAAGGAAATTTAGAAATTGAATTTATATCCAATTCTCAGACTGAATCCGTATATATCGATAATGTGGCATTCACCTCTTCATCACAATTGGTAGAGGATGCCGACGATGATAACGATGGATGGGATGACGTTGATGAGGTAACGTGTGGAACAGACCCTCTTGATTCGAATGATATTCCCTCTGACAGCAATGGGAATGGCGTTTGTGATGCGACCGAGGGAGATGACTTTGATGGCGATGGGATACCAAATGACGACGACCCGGATGATGACAACGATGGTTACGACGACATCTATGACGCATTTCCTTTAGATCCAACAGAGTGGGATGATGCGGATGGCGATGGTATTGGGAGCAATACTGATACAGACGATGACGGGGATGGATGGTCTGACTCAGATGAGGCAGACTGTTTGACCGACTCAGGTTCTGCATTCAGTGTTCCTGACGACAATGACGGGGATGGGGCCTGCGATATCATGGACATTGATGACGACAATGATGGGTATGATGACGAAAATGACTGTGCCCCCTACGATCCAAATATCTCCCTTTTGGATTGTGACGGGGTATGTGGCGGACCCTCGATGATTGATGCCTGTGGGGTTTGTGGCGGTGATGATTCTACCTGCTCGGATTGTGCAGGCGTTCCGAACGGAGACGCTGTAATTGATGAGTGTGGCATTTGTGTTGTTGGTAGCAATCAAACGACTTGTGTCATAGATTCAGATGGAGATGGGGTTGATGATGACTCCGATATGTTCCCTGATGACCATGAAGAATGGGGCGATTTTGATGGTGATGGAATTGGTGACAACGCAGATACGGACGATGATGGGGATGGATGCGAGGACTCTAATGACGATCTTCCAACCAATGCGAATGAATGCTTTGACACAGATGGTGATGGAATTGGTGACAACGCAGATACGGATGATGACGGAGATGGATGGTCAGACGATGATGAGGTGAACTGCGTGGGCGAAGGTGATAACCCACAATTGGATGCTGATTCAACCCCAGTTGATTCCGATGGGGATGGTTTGTGCGACCATCCGATGGACCTTGACGACGATAATGATGGTTGGAGTGACGAAGATGAAGAGTCATGCGAGACAGAAAAGACAGACCCAAACGAAGCGCCCACAGACATCGATACGGATGGAATTTGCGACCAGTTAGATCTAGATGACGATGGGGATGGTGTGCCGGACACTGATGACTCGTTTCCCACTGACGTATCTGAATGGATGGATACGGATGGGGACGGGTTAGGAGACAATTCCGACTTAGATGATGACGGAGACCAGTTCTCCGATGAAGATGAAGCAGAATGTGGGAGCAATCCTTCAGACTCTGACTCTACACCGGAGGACTCCGACGGAGATGGTATTTGTAACTCACTTGATGATTTCAACGATTCTGAAAGCGATGATACTCCGGGATTGGGAATAATATCCGCGATATCCGTTCTTGCTTTAGCTGCGATAGCTAGAAGAGAATGATGGCGCCGACAGCAGGACTCGAACCTGCGACCTGTGGATTAACAGTCCACCGCTCCACCAACTAAGCTATGTCGGCCCGACCCGGTCGGCTCATACCATGTTCATCAATGAATCGGAATCATTCCCATTCGATTGTGCCAGGAGGTTTGTGGGTGATATCATACACAACACGATTGACTTGGCCCTTCAGAGAGTTCGTTATCTCGGTGCTGATTAGTGTCAAAACGTCATGTGGATTTCAGAATATCTTGCACTCATCCCATCAAGGCTTGTGACAGCTCTGACCACCACAGGTTCCCCGTGAACTCTTGTATCCCCATGGACCCCTACGCTTCTTACTGGGAGTAAGGCGGCAAAATATTGCCAAGGTAGGTCGCATAGGCCATTCTCAGATGCCTCCCTTAGTCGTGTTTCCACGATATGGCATGCCTCTCTGCATGCTTCGACGCGAGATCTAGTGAGTTGTCCTAAAACGCGCACTGCGAGACCTGGCCCTGGAAATGGCTGTCTCTCACTGGATCTGATGCCCAGTTGTCTAGCAATCTCCCTAACTTCGTCTTTGTAGAATTCTCGCAATGGTTCAACTATCACGAGGTCGACATCTTCGGGCAGTCCGCCGACATTATGATGGCTCTTGATAACGTCCCTCTGGCCCCCTCCTGATTCAATCCAGTCAGGAGCGATGGTCCCTTGGACGAGGAACTTGGCGCCACATTTTTCCTGCTCTTCTTCGAAAACTCGGATAAATTGCTCACCGATGACCTTACGTTTTTCTTCTGGATCCATGACTCCCTCAAGATTACTGAAGAATCTATCTGATGCGTCTACTACCTGTAATGTGATTCCCATATCTTCGAACATCTTTCTGACTTCATCAGTCTCACCCTTTCTCATGAATCCAGTGTCTACGTATACGCAATGGAGTAGGCTTCCGACAGCACGATGAGCGAGGACTGCTGCAACCGAGCTGTCGATACCTCCCGAACACGCGATGATCGCGGTGTCATCTATTTTGGACTGCAACGCCTCGATGGCCTCATCGACCAGGACCTGGCTATCCAATATTCTCACCCCTGAATAGACTCATCATCCGATATGACCTTGTCAGTCATAGATGACCTATACTCTGCGTAGGCCTCTGAAAGATCCTTATCGGAGGTTGCAATAATCTGGACTGCTAAAGCTCCAGCATTGTCACCCCTATCAACGCCAACGGTGGCTACTGGCATGCCCGGAGGCATCTGGACTATCGAAAGGAGTGAATCCAGGGGGACCTTGCCACCAACTGGGACGCCAATGACTGGTTTGGTGGTCATGGAAGCTATGACCCCGGGCAAGGCGGCCGCCACTCCTGCCATGCCAATGAAGACCTGGCAACCTGAATCCTCAGCGTTGGAGATTATTTGTTCGAGATATTTTGGCGCCCTGTGGGCCGATGCGACCCTAATTTCGAAGCTCACGTCGAACTTTTCGAGCACTGAACGGCATTTCTCGGCGATTGGCAAGTCTGACTTAGAACCCAGTACGACACATATGTCCATGACACTGGGGGTGTAAGGAGGTTCAAATGCCTGCCGTTCATTCTTCCTCGTCGAATGGTATCAGATTTCTAGGCCACTCGACATCGGAGCTGGTAACCGGGAACTCATTTAGAAGTTCATTGATTCTCTCGGATTCAGTATTTCCCTTGAATAGGCAGTCTTGAACGAAGCCATATTTGCAAACGTAAGATAGTGAAATAAAATCAATATTTCCTCGACTGAAGCCATGTAATGCTAATTTTCCCTCTTCCAGTGGAACTGTCGCTATTTCCCCCCTATTCCAAATTTTTTTGGATACATTCCAATCTCCACTGAGGATGGAGGAATCCCAAGAGCCCCTACTAATCGGGAGGATTATCCTTGCCGGAGGGATCATGAATACCTCAGATATCATATTTATCGATCTGAAAAAGGCAATCCAAAACATTGCATACGAGGCCCAACCGAATGAAGGAGAAAATTCAGTATGGAGTGTGAAAAAAATTATTCCTAGTAATATCGATAGCCAATCTATGGGCAGGGACAAGAGAGAGTTGTCAGAAGTTGGTTGGACGTTTCTTGCATTGGCTACCGGCAAAATTAGAAGTGACCAAGATATGATAAATAGAGTGCCAGAGACAAATTGGTCATCTGGAGTAATCCCCTTGAAGACTAGAGGAAAGACACTGGCAATTAGAAAGAACGGTGACCACGCTAATGGTTTCAGAATGGGCCATGCTAACGGCCTCATCCTCTGACGTTCCCAGCCAAATCTTGATTCTTCTCTGGGAGTTATTAGAACATCGGGGAATATGCTTTCAGATGGCCGGATTCTTGGGGGTGTGTCATCTATTGGAAGACCCCACCAATTTGGATCGCCCCTGAGCCAGTTCCTGTCTCCATGGGCCTCCATGGCATTCCGAGGGGCGAGGTACGAATATGCATTAGGATAAATCCTGGGATTTATTGTACCTTAATATCAGATTTCTTGCTGCCCACACCTCATCCACTCTGCCAACTGGGGTCGTGTGCGGGGAGGATAGGACAATCTCCGGGTCCTCGGCTAATATTGAATGGAAATCTCGGGCGAACTTATCCAGGACCTCTTTGGATTCTGTCTCGGTTGGTTCGAACATTAGGCACTCTGGAACTATCTGCGGGAAATAGAGGGTCGGTGCCATGTAGCCATAATCCAGAAGTCTCTTTGCAACGTCCTTTCCAGTTACTCCATTGGCTTCCTTGAGAGGGGACATGGACAGGGTAAATTCGTGCTTTACCACATCGGCTGGGCATCCCTCGATGGGCATGGCGTGGATTTGTAAATCCGGGTCGGGGTTCATCATCACATGTCTCAGATAATTTGCATTCAATACCGCGTGCTCACTCATTGTTTCCAGTTCACGGCCATATCTTCTGTAAAATGCCCATGACCTGACTACAGCGCCAGCGTTTCCATTCCACTGCTGGACTTTGCCGATTGTACTTTCTGGAGTAACCCAATGGTACCAGTACCCGTCAGCTACCCCGACTTCTTCTTCCGTAGCCTCACGACGCCCCACTATTGGGGATGGAAGGAATTTGGAAAGGTGCTCTTTGACACCGATGGGCCCACTTCCCGGGCCGCCTCCTCCATGTGGCTGACTGAAGGTTTTGTGTAGATTGTAGTGCACGGCATCGAAGCCCATTCTCCCAGGGTCAGTCTTTCCCAGAATGGCATTGAAGTTTGCCCCGTCGTAGTACATTTGCCCTCCTGCATTATGGACAATCTTAGTCGCTTCCGCTATCTCAGGTTCAAACACTCCTAAGGTACTTGGGTTTGTGATCATCATAGCTGCCGTATCATCCCCAACTGCCGAACGCAACGCGTCGAGATCTATCCTTCCGTCATCGGCACTTGGGATTTCAATAATTTGATAGCCACACATCGAAGCTGAGGCGGGATTTGTTCCATGCGCTGAATCTGGGACAATGACCTTGTCCCTGTGGCCCTCTCCCCTCTCTCTATGGTACTCCTGAATACATCTGATCGCAGTGAACTCTCCTTGAGCTCCCGCGACCGGCTGAAGGGTCACGGCATCCATGCCGGAGCATATCGCTAACATTTCCTGCATTTCGTAGTAAATTGCCAGGAGCCCTTGTACCTGTGATTCCGGCTGGAGGGGGTGGATACGGTCTATTCCAGGATGCTGGACAATCCTCTCATTTAACCTTGGATTATGCTTCATGGTACAGGAGCCGAGAGGGTAGAAACCGGTGTCAATTCCAAAGTTTCTCTGAGATAGTTGAGTGTAGTGCCTAACTAACTCTGGCTCACTGGCCCTCGGCCACTCCGGTAGTTTGCTTCGTCTCAATTGCTGGGGAATTGACTCTGAGTAGACTTCTGTTATTGGGTCTGGTTGAGACCACCCGGCCTCCTTGGATCCGTTGAAATCGAAAATAGTACCCGTCATCCAGATTCCTCCACCCAAGATTTGAGCGCATCCTTCAGAGCTTTGATATCCAACTCGGAGGTCCTTTCATCACACCCCACAAGGATCCATGAGGACTTGTCCTTCCACCAGTTCCCCAAGTCAAATCCTGCCGTTACTCCCAATTTGTCCATGTGAGATAAGGCATCTTCAGATTTTCCTGGAATCTTGATCGCGAATTCTCTGAAAACCGGTGAATTAGGAAATGCCAATTCCACACCCTCTATGGAGCTGATTTGATTCATTGTCCTGACAGTCGATGCCAGTATTCTTGTGGACAATTTCTCTAATCCAACAGGTCCAAGAAGCGCCATGTGCATAGCCCCCATTAATGCGATTAGTGTCTCATTGGAGCAAATATTAGATGTCGCTCTATGTCTTCGAATGTGTTGCTCTCTGGTGGATAAAGTAAGCGTATATGCGGTTTTGCCACTGGTATCAATACTCTGTCCGACAATCCTGCCGGGCATTAGACGTAGGAAGTCCTTGGTACATGCAAATATGCCATAAATGGGCCCTCCGGCAGTGGGCCCTATTCCGAAAGGCTGCCCCTCTCCGACTACAATATCAGCTCCCCAATTTCCGGGGGGTTCGACCAGCCCTAGAGTAGTAACATCAACACCGACAATAATTGCGGTTTTTTCTCCCACAATCTCCCTAAGACTCATCAGACCTTCATCTAAGATTCCGAATGAGTTGGGCTGCTCTACGTACACAGCGCATGAGCCGGTTGCCAACGAGGCTTTCTCCAGGTCAAGAAGTCCATCTTCCCCATGCGGGAGCTTGATTATCTCAATACCAACTCCTTGGGTATAGTTCTGTATGACGGACAACCTATGGGGAGGGACTAGCTCAGAGACAAAGACAGTATTTGGTTTCTCCACTTTCTTGGACTTTACCCTTACTGCACAAGTGATTGCTTCAGCGGCTGAAGTACTGGCATCATACATTGAGACATTAGAAATAGGAAGCTCCACTAGCTCTGAAATCATCGTCTGGAACTCCCACATGGCCTGTAGCATTCCTTGGCTAACCTCCGGTTGATAGGGAGTGTAAGAGGTCAGAAACTCCCCTCTAGTAGCGATCATTGGCACCATGGATGGCACGAAATTCCTCGCTAGTCCGGCCGACAGGAATGATGGGCGACAGTCAAGGTCAACATTGGCCCCTAACAGCTTGTTTGCATCTCTGATTATTTCCTCTTCAGATTGTGGCCCTCGCAGAGGCAGCGGGCCCTTGGACCTGATTTCCTCGGGAATATCCGAAAATAAATCCTCAATGGACCTTAAGCCCATTATTTCGAGCATTTCTTGCTCCCTACCGAGATTGGGCAACTGGTCCATGGTATCCCTCGGACGATTGCAGAAGTAGGGAGTATATGATTATCTTTGAGGAGGATTCTGCGATGGTGCACCGACACACTCTTATTACTTCCAAGTCAGTCAGTGTATCATGAAGGTCGCGATAACCGCCTCAGACGGGTTTGTGGCTCCCTACATCATTGATGCACTGGGGGATTCTGCAGTGGTGATCCCAGACGAAGTCTTGGGCGATAATATGGCACTGGACGTCATGCTCACTCCTTGTAGTGCCCTTATCCACATCAACTCAAGGCCGGTAGACACTAGCGTAGCCAGGGACGATAGGGAATCCAAGCTAATCATGCGTGAAGCCGCAAGACCTGTTTTGGATGCAGTGAATAGGCACGGAGAGCTACATATGATTATCCTAGGGACGCTGAGAGTCCATCCTCATTGGTCACCTGGTGATGACTACTACGGGCCTGAGTCCTCGTTATCTCCCAGAGATACAGCGGCTGAAGGACAGTTATGGCTAGAGGAGAACGCTTTGGAGAGGGCTGAGGCTGACAGGCCGGTTAGTGTAATCAGAGCCTCTAACGTGCAGGGGGTTCCAATTTCTGGTCCTCCAGGTAACGGTATACTACACAAATGGGCCAATGAAAGTCAAATCGGTTGGATAAATGTACCCGGAACTGGAGAGGACATCAAAGACCTCGTGCACGTCGAAGACTTGGTTAGGGTGGTTCTCTCAGTCCTCGATAATCCCCCGCCCACACGTGAGAGCTTTGCCGTAGGGTCAGGGAAAGGGATTACGATGAACGACCTCGCTAACATTTACAACCAGAAAACCGGGGCATCTATCGAGTTGAACCAGTCCTCAGAGGGAGAGGTTTGGGGAATTGTTGATGCTTGGTTCCTGGACCACAGGTGTGGGTTCAGACCTTCCATCAGTCTTGAAGAGATGATTGAAGAGGCATTGGCTGTTTCAGGCTACTGAGCATTCAATATCACTCTTTTTCTTATGGAGTTCCACCCATCAAACACGCAAGAAAATTCCCCTTCATGACCTGGTTTGTAGGAAGAAATATCCCTATCTAATGGCATCCTTATTTCGACATCTGTAGCGGATGAAACGCCCTTATGATCAATCAGGGATGCTATTATTGTGCTTCCTCCCCTGTACCTGTCGTCAATTCCGATTCCGAAACTCCTCTCCACTGAGGATACTCTCACTTGAACTGTGAGTGGCGTACCTGCAAATTTCTCATTCAGAGAATTTTGCTCTGAAAGCATCCTTACAGAGGAAAATGATTGGATAATAGTGTGGATAGTTTCGAGACCTGATCCATATTCGTCTTCCTGGGTTTCCATCGGGTTGGTACTTTCTGGGACTTCTTGGATTACTGTTTCCTCTTGTTGCATCTGGGGCACTGTTTCTTGAGCTACCGGTGTTTGAACTTCATTATCGGAAATCGACGAAGCGCCGGCAACCCCCAAAGCAGCTGCTGTTAGCCCTAGTGCAACATCAGCATTTGAGGGGATTCTCGATGTGGCGATCATCTGAAACGAGTCTGCTTTGGCCGTCCATAATTCCCTAGCGGGGTTTTGAAACGGGTCAGGTAGCTTGGAAATCTTTGATTCGGCCTCATTATCCGCGATTTCCCTGGCTGTCTGAAGAGATTCCAAGGTCGAGAATTCTGAAGCTTCCAAATTGCCAAGGATAGTAGTGAACTCCTCGGAAACATCGCCCATCAGGACCGACGGGTCGTCATTCTCGATAACCTCAATTTCCGGGATCTCGTGCTTGTTGTATTCAGCTGTATCAGTGGGCGGTTCCGTGTCACTGGGGAGTCCCTGTTCCGTAGACTTTTCGACTGGTTCTGAGCTGTTCATCTCGATGGTAATCTTTCCGACTCCAACCCACCTTCTAGTTCCAAGTGGGAGTTCTCCGTTTGCTGGTGGCCTCGTCCATCCTCCTCTGTAGTAATCCTGATTTCCGGTCTGTTCCCTGTCATCAAGACTCCAAGAGTTTGCTCCTCCAGAACCCGCGTTATAGAAATACATTCTAGCGCCGTTTGAATTCATGAAAAGTGGTTTTCCATTCATTTCTCCATTTGGGGCGTAAGTTCCATTGTAGAATTCGTTTGGATGGTCGGAAACAGTGAGAGAATTGCCGACTATGTAGGATTCTGAAGGACCTGAATCAACCAAGGTTAGTATTTCTTGCAGGTCAATTACCCCATTTCCGTCAGAGTCTAACACTGAGAAAATAGCGTTTACTATTGCACCCGGTGCTTTTTGGCCTGTGATGGAGGTGAGTGCGGCCTCGAATTCGGAGAGGTTTAGATTTCCATTGTCATCTAGATCATATTTAGAAAAAAGGGCCTCTGCTGAAATCCCTCTCGATTTCAAAATTGTCTGTAAATTCTTAATCGCTACAGCCTCAATTCCACCGCTCACTGTATCTACCCAGACCCTCACAAGGGACATTCAGCAATGAGTCTTGCCACTGCATTACAGGAATGGCGTACTTACCACAACTGCCTCGACAGTCCTTCTGGGGGATGCCTTTATCCAGACACTTTGGCCAATTTCAGCTCCGTCTAGGTAGGCCATTGCAATTCCGATACCACCTAGACTTGGAGAGGGGGCACCGCTAGTAACATATCCGATGATTTCTGAGTCTACTGATTCAGAAGTCAGTACTGGATGACCGGGCCTGGGAGATGGCCCTCTGCCAACACATCTAATCCCCGCCCACCTTAGAGAGTTGTCTAGGGATTTCTCGACGCTTGACTTACCGATGAATTCATGATTCATGTTGAGGCCAAATGGAACATCAGTTTCCACTGTATTTCTATGTAGGAATCCCTCAGGAAGATCCACCTCAGGAGAGGTGTCTAGTCCTGGCCAGAGAAAGTCTTGTCCTGATAGCAAGTATCCCTTTTCAAGCCTCAGTGTATCTCTAGCTCCGAGCCCTACAGGAACCAAGCCGATCTCAGAGCCTGTGGAGATGAGTTCCTTCCAGAGAATGGTTGCCTGACTATTCGGGATGAATATCTCTGCTCCTTTTTCGCCTGTGTATCCTGTCCCTTGTATCCAACCTGTTATGCCTAGATCGTTATTGGCGATTTCTTGACATCTAAATCTCCCAATTCTATTATTTTCTCCAATTACTCTGGAAATAGCCTCCTCAGATTTTGGCCCTTGAACGGCTATTATGCTCATGCCCTCTGATTCATCATGGATTTCCACCGAGACATCATCTGGGAGGTGCCCCTCAAACCATTCAAGCATGGTGGAAACCATCGATGCATTGGGCACTCCTAGAATTTCATTGTCCGACTTTACTGCAAAAATCATATCATCGATTAGGTTTCCATTCTCATCCAAAAAATGTGTATATCCACATGACCCCTTCGTGAATTTACGGAAGTCTTGTGTACCAATACTAGAAAGCCAATCAGCAACATTGTGACCTACAAATCTGAAGAAGCCCATGTGAGAAACATCAAAAATACCAACGGTGGACCTTGTTGCCATGTGCTCTTCCTTGATTGACGAATACCATATTGGAAGCTCAAAACCGTGAAAATCGACTATTTTAGCGCCACACTCAATGTGAGATTCGTAAAGTGAAGTCCTGACTGGGATGTTTTCCATGTAAACTGGAGGAGAGTGAGGGAAAATAAGTTTGGCATTATACGATGACTGGTCAGTGATTTATCCTGCACCGAAGTGTAATCATCTTATGCACAGGTTTAAGTATGACAGCTATCACTATACAACCACTGGTTCATATGATTGAAGGAGATTCCGGCCAATCAAGCGACTCCAAGGTAGAGAGCCCTGTGAAAGCTGGACGAAGAGGCGCGATCGCCCCTTCGATGAGGCCCTCAGAGAGTAGGAAAACTGAGTCAGTTTTCAGGCCGTGCTCCATTTGCGGATCAAACTCGTGGGACACCGACGATGTCAGAGGTGAGACGTCTTGCTCTTCATGCGGATATGTCGCCGAGGAGAACATGATTGACCTTGGAGCAGAGTGGACGAATCATTCTGGAGGGGAAGACAAGAGCAGAGTTGGGGCACCCACGACACTCACTCTTTCCGACAAGGGACTTTCCACTGAGATAAGAAGGTCCGATCTGACATCCGGAGCCGCCAAAAGACACGGAATGTCTGGAAAGGCATTGAGAGATTGGCGGAGGAGGCAACGAATTGATCAGCGGAGTAAGACAAGGGATAGCAGAAGCAGGAATCTGTCTAAAGCTATGCAATTCATCAGAGATAGGGGCGACCTTCCCCCGCAGATAGAGCAGGAGGCGGCAGGACTCTACAGGAATTCCGTCGAAAGGGGGCTTGTCACTGGGAGGAGTATCAGAGGAGTTTCCGCTGCGTGTGTCTATGTTGCTGCCAGGGAAGCCAGAATTCCTAGGAAGATAGAAGACGTCGCTGAGGCTTTTGACATGACTTCGGATGTAGATCTCAAAGAATTGAAGAGAACCATTAGGCTAGTATCAAGATTCCTTGGTGCCCATCACATTACAGGACCTGAGGAGTACTTTGAGAAGTTCCACTCTGACTTGGGAATGAAGCCAGAGGTTCTGGGCAGAGTTCGAGAAATGTGGAGATTGGTAAAGGACGATCTTTCTTGGCAGGGAAAAAAGCCCTCAGGGATAGCTGGAGTAATAATTTACAAGGCATCCCAGGAAAGTGATTCTCCCAGGACTCAGAGTGAAGTTTGCAAGGTATCCGGCATAAGCGAGGTTACCTTAAGGGGGCTTCTTAAAATTCTAAACCAGAAACTGTCAGTTAGGCAATTATAATGCCCCTGTTCATTGTCAAAAAAACGACTGTATATATGCACAGTCTCTCTTGATGAACCATGGGCATTACCACAAACAGAGACCTTCTGTGGAAGAGGTTGGAACTCCAACTGGATTCCTGGGAGTTCCCTACAGATCCATCCAAGTCTGGCTGAAACAATGAAGAGGAAATAAAATGGGTTCTTTCTTGATTATTGGAGGCAGCAGTGACATAGGTCAGATTCTTTGCAAGTCACTCGTTGCTAAGGGACACGTGGTTTGCGCGACTGGCAGAGACAGTTCCAGAATGAAGGCCCTAGAGGAGATTGGAGCAACCGCACTCATTGGAGATGCGACTGACGAAGAGTTCATCGATGGTGCTGTGAACAGTTTCATGGCCATTGATTCGGGAAAATTAGATGGCGTTGCTCATTTGGTTGGATCAATAGCAATCAGGCCCCCTC
>Ga0163109_10003455_pt1 | contig 12069 bp, 7 predicted proteins | sample CRUFie1St13metaG_FD_108704 | JGI IMG/M metagenome (GOLD analysis project Ga0163109, IMG submission 108704) | Marine microbial communities from the Costa Rica Dome - CRUD Field 142mm St13 metaG | ecosystem: Environmental > Aquatic > Marine > Oceanic > Photic zone | place: Costa Rica: the Eastern... | reverse complement strand
TTTACGACGGACAAGTTAGAAAGTTTTTGACTCAATTTATGAGAATACTTGGCAACTTTTCTGTAGAAACAGGAAAAGGAAAAGACGACACTGTAAATTTGAGAGCAGTGCCTGTGGTATATGGAGATCCAACAAGACAAGTAGCAAACATCATTAGAAATAATAGTGAAAATGCCCTTAACTACACTCCAAGAATTGCCTGTTATGTGAGAGAATTAAATTATGACAGAGAAAGGATGCAAAATCCTTATCACATTGAAAAGCAACATCTTAAAGAAAGAGATACTGATGCAGACGGAAACTACACTGACAAATTAGGTGCTGGATACACTGTGGAAAAGGTCATGCCTTCGCCCTTTAGGTTAGAGGTTACAGCAGATATTTGGACATCAAACACAGATCAAAAGTTACAATTATTAGAACAAATATTATATCTGTTCAACCCTGATTTTGAAATACAAAAATCAGATAATTTTCTAGATTGGACAAGTTTAAGTTATGTGGAACTTACAGGAATTACATTTAGTTCAAGAACTATACCAGTTGGCGGAGAAACAGAAATTGATATTGCATCAATGACATTCAGCATGCCTATATGGTTGTCACCACCTGTAAAGGTGAAAAAACTTGGAGTGATACAGAAAATAATTATGAGTGTGTACGACGACGATGGAGGAATTACAAAGGGATTGATAGACGGAACTTTATTAACAAGAAGTTATGTCACTCCTAATAATTTTGGTCTATTAGTAACCGGAAATCAACTTAGACTTTTAGGTACAACAGGAGTAAATGTTAAGTCTGGTGGCGATGGTTTTTACACAGGTGCCAAAGATCCCGGACTTGCGGATCCGTTTGAGACTTTTGGCCCTCCAGTAAACTGGAAAGTTTTATTGAACCAATACGGCAAAGTGACAAATGGAACATCACAGATCAGATTGACACAGCCTAATGGAAACGAAATTGTAGGAACCATAGCAACTACTTCGTTGGATGATACTATTTTGTTGTACACAATCGATGGAGACACAATTCCTGCAAATACACTGACAGCGGTTAAAAAAATTATAAATCCAGCAACATTTGTTCCGCCAACTCCTGCTAATGGAGATAGATATTTGATAATTGACGAAATTGGAGACTCCACTGCAACTTTACAGAGTTCAACATGGGGCAGTTTGGTAGCCAGTGTCGGCGACATAATCGAATACAGCACAGCACAAAGTAAATGGCTCAAGGTGTTTGATGCTAGTCATCCGGATTCCACACAGCACTACGTTACAAATACCCATACTGGAATACAATACAGGTTCAACGGTACTGAATGGGTAAAATCATATGAAGGAATATACACCGCTGGTAATTGGAGCATAGTATTGGATGGCGGATATACAGCGAACGACGACGCTAGTGGTCAAGACGCAACTACTCCTTGATAAATTTCACATAAATTGCTATAATAAATTATGAAAGAAAATATAATATGTTCTGGTGCATTATTCTATTGCACGTCAACAAAACGTTTTTTATTTTTGCAACGTACTGATACAAAAACTAAAGGCACTTGGGGACTTGTGGGCGGACAATCACACACAAAAGAATCTGCTTTTGAAGGATTGAAAAGGGAAATAAGTGAGGAGGTCGGACAGACTCCGGTATTTAAAAAGGTAATTCCGTTAGAACTTTTTACCAGTAATGATCAAAAGTTTTTCTTTCATACGTATCTTGTAGCAATTGACACTGAGTTTATTCCTCAATTAAACAAAGAACATTCAGGATATTGTTGGTGTGCATTTGAATGTTGGCCAAAAAATTTACATGGTGGATTAAGGAATACCCTTAATAATAAAAGTATTAAAGGCAAGTTACAAACTATTTTAGATTTAATAGTTTAATCGTTTTTGATATATTTTTTACCTGTAAGTTTTTCGATATCACGTATCATTTCTTCCATGTTGACCCTTACAGTTTTTCCGGTTTTGATGTTTCTTGAGAAGTATTCCCAATCGCCCTGTTCGTTGTGTGGTGATATTCTTGTTTCATTGCCTTGTTCGTCTTTAACAAATATTTCTGCTCTGTCCACACTAGGACTGACGTTAACATCTTTGGCATAGATATGTGCCTTGTTTTCTACGGTGCTTGGTGCTGATCCAACCACCTGTAGAGCGATAGCACTAGAAAATGTTTTATCTCCCGATATCGTTTGGGTATCTGCGACAGTAACATTCTCTGCACTGGCTCCCGCATCACCTCTTAACATGTTTACTCTGTATGCACTGACGTTTGTGCTTGATCCAGATGTTGATGCCGCCTTTACACTTACCGTCGTGCCGGATAATGTTGCACTAAAATCTAGTTGATCTGTGCCTTTTGTTGATATCGTTGGTCCAGCACCTATAAACACGTCATCGTTGTAAGGTGAAGTTCCACCAGTCACGACCATTACCTCGCTGGCACTTGCAGTGCCTTCCGAAGAACTGTAACCTGCAACAACATAGAACGCACCTGTTACTGCATCTGTTTCCCATGTATCAATTTCAGTTGCCGTAGAGGACACACCTGTTGTTTCTGCTATGATGGCTGTGTCGTCTGTGCTTGATGCTGTTTGGTCGTCTTGTAACAATATCCTGTAACCAGTTACACGTGCTGTTCCTGATATTGCCTTAACTTTAACTGTACCAGAATCATATTCCGCTGATAGTGTGATCAAGTCGTCTGCCGATGTGTTGTTGGTACCATATTGTGTAATGTAAGCAGTGGTTCCATCATGTACAACCAACGCCTCTGTGTTTGTAAGTTTATTTGTGATAGTGTCATTGACACTGAAATAATATTTTGCCGCTCTATTTGTGGTTCCGCCAGTGAAAGTGTCAATGGTTGCCAGACCCGCATCGCCCCTTAGCATCTGTACCTTGTAAGCACTGACTGTGGTCGAAGCGCCTGATGTGGACGCCGCCTTGACCGAAATAGTTCCACTAGAAATTGTGGCTGAGAAAGTTAACTGATCTGTGCTTTTGGTTGATACCACACCAGACGTGGCTGTGAAAACTCCACTGCCATCAGTGAGTACTGATACTTCTGCGATCGATGCCGCCGTCTCGCCCGAACTGTAACCTGTTACTATGTAGAATGCTCCAGTTGTTGTGCTTGAAGAAAAACTATCTATCTCTGTTGCGGTTGAACTGACAGTGGCGTTGGCCAAAGTGTAACCCTGTGTCGACGTTGAACCATCGTTTGTGTTGCTCTGCGAATCGGCAAGCAGTGTTCTATGTAAAGTTACCTTCCAGTTTGTGCTTGTGAAAGCGGCTTGTACTACCACGTTAGATCCGCTAATGTCTGCAGTCAATGTCATTGGTATGTCGTTAGTGGTGCTGATGCTATTGTATTGTGATATGTACGCCGTTGTCCCGTCATGCACCACTGTCGCTTCCGAAGTTACGACTTCACTCGAATCTGAATTTTTAGCACTCACATAATACTTGGCACCCCTGTAACTGCCTTTTGCCCAGGAGTCTATAGTTTCTGCCGCACTGTCGACATCTGCGTTGACTGCCGTTGTAATTGCGCCGCTTGTCTCTGCGGATGTGTTGTTACCCAATGCTATCCTGTAGTATGACATACTGTTTAAGGCAGAAGTCGCAGTTCCACGTAACCTAAATTTGGATGCTGTGAAGTCAGCGTCAACTAATGTGAATGCGTTGCTTTCGTCATTAGCAACAATACCGGACTCGTTTACGAAACTGGATGAACCGTTGTGTGCTGTCGCGTATTTTGACATCTTGACATCACTGTTTGTCTCGTCCCTGTGGACAGTTAAGTACCATGCACTGTCAAACGCTGTGCCCGTGAAGTTATCTAAATTTTTTGTTGTGCTGTCTATAGAAGTCGATTCACCGGTGTGGGTGTAGGTATTGACTTCAGTAATAGTGTTAGTCGTATCCTCAAGTATGAAATTTTTAATGGCACCCGAAGTTGTATTGGTTGTGTTGTCACCCAACGGAACTCTATAGAAACTAATGGAGTTTGTGTCTGTTGCACCTGTACCTCTTAATCTCACAGTACTGCTGTCTATGTCTGTGGATATCGCTAGATAATCGTTTGTAGGATCAGTTGATATCATGTGCGATGTGGCCACGTAAGAATATGTGTTGTCATGCACCAAACTAATCTTTTGAGTTGACTTCTGTCCGTTTACCTCGTCATTGACCACTGCATAATACCATGCAGAATCATAAGTGGCAGTTGTGAACGTGTCAATGTTTGATGCGTTCAATCCAATACCTGTCGCACTTGATCCAGAGTCAGCAACTCCACCACCGCCGGAATCTGAAGATCCATCAAGATTGAACCATCCATCTGCTGTGGTGTAACCTTCGTATTTGTCTGTTGATGTGTTGAAACGCAACAGTCCTGTGGCACCCGAAGGACGTTGTGATGTGGTTCCTTTAGGTAGACTGATTGCATTGGTAGTGCTAGATAAGTTCAATGCTAGTGTGGTGTTGAATACACCAATTGTGTTAGCATCAGCGGTGACTGTGATAGACCCTGTACCAGTATCTGCCACTGTGACGTTTGTGTTTCCTTGTGATATTGATGTTGTGGACACCGTGCCAAATGAAAGTTGCCCCGATCCGTCCGTTTTTAAGAATTGGTCTGCACTTCCATCTGAGGTTGGAAACTTGATGCTGTTGATTGATACTGTGCCTGTTCCTGAACCTTCTAATACTAGGTCATTGTTTGATGCCGGTGGTAATATCTTGTCTGCAAAAATTGAACCGTTTACTGTTAGATCTGCACTGGCAGATACATTTCCAGTAAGTTCAGTTGTTCCTGCAACATTCAAATTTGTACTGTTTAAAAGTTGCAGACTATCAGAACGTAACCTTGCAGTTATAACATTTGAACCGGCTTTTCTATTTGCAAACTCAATTATGCCATCCTCTGTGCCATCACTTGCATCCAGTATCTTACCAGTTATTTTTGCATATACAACTTCCTGGTCAGCATCATTTTCGCCTAGGAATTTTATCTGACCCATGTAGTCTGCGTCTGCCGGCGATGAACTGTTACGTTTCAATGCTATCACAGGAGCCGCCGTACTTGAATCTTCTGTGGTAGTGATCAACAATGAATCACCAGTTGTGGTGTTGGTCAATGATAATGTTCCTGTTGTGCTGATATTTCCTGTTCCTGTTATATTGCTCGAGTTAAGATCTAAATTTCCACCCAATTGTGGTGTGGTGTCATCGGTCAAATTTGACATGGTGCCTGAAGGACCTGTAATGGTTAAAGTATCTCCAGACATCGCAGTGGTGATACCTCCAGCACCTGCTATTTTGAGGTCCTCGCCTGTGTTGAAGTCGGTACCCGTGCTGTCATCACCTACTACTGTTAGGATAGGTAGGTCTATGTCTGAGGCATCTGCCAGTTTTAGTTTTCCGTTTGCACCCCTAGTCAACTTGACTTTGTTGTTGCCGTGTCCGATGTGTACCTCTGCCGCAATAACACGCTTACGATTGTTTGAATGATCCTTGATTTCAATGTCACCGTTTGAATCTTTGGTCAGTTGAGTACCACCAATATCTACCGTGCTACCCGCTAGATATATGTCATTGAATCTCAACGAAGTTGATCCAATGTCATATGTTTCTGTGGTGTCTGGTAGTATGTTTGATGTGATTTTTACAACACCTGTACCTGCCGGGTCTAATGTGATGTCAGCATTAGACGGTGATATGATTGTTGATCCATTAGCGGTAAGATCACCAAATCCTACGCTGGTCAGATTGGAACCGTCACCTGCAAACGCTGTTGCGGTTACTGTGCCTGATACTTGTAGTGCTGTTGATGGTTCTGAAGTACCAATACCTACCCGTGAGTTGGTTACATCCAAGTAAAGTAGGTTTGTTTCAAATGCAAGGTCGACACCATTCCTAGTCAGATTGGACTTTAGGACCGACCCCGATATACGACCAATGGCCATACTCTGGTACTCCTTCTATAATAATGTTAGTAGAGCATATGCTCTACACGGCCTCGTTATCATTGCCGGCCGACAGCAGTATAGGTATTTATACGCCTAAAAAAAAAGGGCGACCGAAGCCGCCCTTTGTCTACTAAAAAGTATGAATATTTATTAGTTGTTAGTTCTCACTGCACAGTTTACCAACTTGATTCCTGCGTCTGTTGAACTTTCTAATGCTCTACCAATAACGTTGAATGGTGTGATTGACTCACCTGTCGCTACTGCTCTAGCACAACCTTTAACACTTGATGTAACTAATCTGTCACCTTTGTTAACTGTTCCTGTAACTCTCACTGGTGTTCTACCTGTCATTGCTACGTATGGGTGTGACTCGTTGTTACCTGCTAAAGCGTTCATGGCATATGCTGGTTGGTCAGAGATAACGCCAAAAACGTTCTCTGATAAATCAGTTGTTGACTCAGTGATCTCTGCTGTACCACCTACTTCCACAACTGCACCTGCTGACATAGGAGCGTCTGCTTCGAAACGCTCGGCAACGTCCGCGTACATGGCGCTGGTTGATTTTGCGTGTACCACGTTTGCTCTAATATCTACTAATGCATCAACTTCTTGGTTTGCAGATCTAAATGCAGTCCAGGCACCACCCGCGTTTCCATAAGTTGTACTGTCATTGTCAGCGAATGATTCATCCCATGCCCAGAAAAGATCGTTTTCTGTTGCTGTCGAACCTTCACCTCTGTTGACTTTCATTCCTGAAACAGTTGGCATACCTGAGTTTGCAGATACGTTTCTGTTCACTTCGATCATGTTGTCCTCAATCGAAAGTGTTGCTGTGTTGATGATTGTTTGTGTTCCATCTACAGTCAAGTTTCCGTGTACTCTTACACCTGCATCAGTAATTGTTAATTCTGTGTTACCGTCACATGCGATTGTTACTGTACCGTTTGTACCTGTGTCTGCCACAGTGACGTTACTGTTTAATTGCGAAATACTGTTTTGTGATAGACCCGCTAATGAGTCATCAACGTATTTCTTGTTTGACACGTCACCGTCTGCTGATGGCGCCGCTGTCGCTAGTCCAGTAATTGTATTAGCACTTGCTGATAAAACAATATCACCAACTGAAATACCATTATGTACTCTAAAGTTTCTTGTTGTCATAGTTCCATGTATCCCTTATGAGTTGTTGTTTTTAATGAAAGGCCGTAAAAAAACGTCCTAACAGCAGTATTTACCATTAGGACGTTTAAAATTATCTTTGGGGCAGTATCAGTAACGGATTACGCCGCTAATGAGTACTGTACAGTTACAGCGTGTGTGGCACTGTTGTTTGCAGTAGCCTGCACGTTTACTGTACCTGAATCGTATGCCGCTGTGATCGTTATGCTGTCTTCACCGGCTGTGTTCGTGATACCATAAACTGTAACGAAAGCAGTTGATCCGTTGTGTACTACCACTGCCTTCTCCGCTCCGTAGTTGTTTGCATTTTGTGAAACAATGAATAGTTCCGCCGCTCTGTAAGTAGATGCGTTGAAACTCATAATTGTTACTGCACTTGAACCCGAAACGTTAACTGAAGTTGTTTCTGTTCTCGCAACACCACCTGATGCTAATGCAGTATTGTCGAAACCAGTTATCGCAAATATTCTTGCCGCACTGTGTGGAGCAGAAGTAAATGTGATGTTTGTTCCTGATACTGTGTAGTTTTCAGTTGGTTCCTGGTATACGTTGTCAATAAACACAAGCACGTTAGCCACCGCCGCCGGCGCTGAACTAAAGAATCCTGTGAATGTTGTAGTTGATCCGTCACCTGTTGCTGAAACTTTTGAAATAGTTGGTGTGTCACCTGCTATCGCCAAGTTAACATAAGTTGAACCATCTTGACAGCCTTCGTATTGTCCTGTCTGTGAGTTGAATCTTATGATACCAGTTGCCGCAGTCGGTCTTGCCGCTGTGTTACCGACCGGTACTCTTAAAGCATCAGTTGAACCTGACATATCAAGTTCGTAAACCGGTGAACTTGTGTTAATACCAATTGCATCTGCTGAACCATCTAAAAAGAATTGGTGCGTGTTAGACGCCGATTCCATTCTGAAGTCAAGATCGTTTGCTGATGCTTCATTGAAAGTAACTGCTCTTGAGAACGTAGCACCACCTGTGATGTTTGCGTTCAAGTTTGCGTAAGAGTCAATTGTTACGTTACCTGCTGTTGTTCCATCCTCTGAAGCCGAAACTGCCGCAACAAATTCGTCTGCTGATTCGTCCCAAATGAATACAACGTTTGCATCTGATCCTCTGTTAAAGAATAAACCTTGGTCAAACGTGTTTGCCGCTCCACCTGAGTTATTCTTTGCTAATTGAATTAGCGGATCTTCAATTGTTAAAGTTGTACTGTCAATTGTAGTTGTTGTACCGTTAACTGTTAAGTTACCTGTTATTGTTAAGTTTGACGTAATTCCGCCTGAAGTAAATGATAAACCACCTGCTCCAATCTGCATGATCTCTGATCCTGCTATGTCAAATCTAATTATGTCTTCATCTGAACTTTCCTCAACTTGTACTTTTGTGTCTTCGTCAGCATCTTGAATTGCTGAACCTGACGCCAAGTTTTTGTAAGCACCACCGGAATAACCTTCAATTGTTCCAATCGTAGTGTTATATCTGATGTCACCGTTTGCTGGTGAACCTGGTCTCTGTCCTGTTGTTCCTGATGGTAACCTTAGTGAGTCTGTAGCAGATATGTGTAATGTAGTTGCCGGTGAGGCTGTACCTATACCAACCCTTGAGTTGGTCACATCTAAGGCTAATAAATTTGTCTCAAATGTTAAATCTGTACCTGATCTTGCCAGGTTGGCACTTAACATCTGTCCTGTTATTCGTCCTATTGCCATTTTTTGTTCCCCTTTTTATCGCGATAATTTGTGTTTTTAAAAACTATGAATATTTACCTGTTTGTGCTATAATTTCAGTGTTAAATAGCCGTAAGACATGAAAAGTGCGTATATTACAGTAGTGGGATCAATGCCCGTAAAGTTTGATTTAAGTCAGGCTCGTAAATTAGGACCTATCATAGGGTCTAGCAACAACAATAAATCAGTGATCTTTGACTTTGCAACGGTGAATACTGAATTAAATCTCCAGGACATGCTTAATACGGAAGTATTTCAGCAGACAAATATTTTGACACCTGAAAATTTATACAAAAAATATCTTTTTTTTGACCAATTGTCCGCCTTGCCTAACTTTCCTGGCCTAAAAAGTTTTGATATAGAACAGGAAAAATGCTCACCGCAAACCCTCAGCCTGCTTTTGTCTGTGTACTTGCAAAAAAAAGTCATATTCCTTTTAGGTTATGACATATCTAATCCAACTGAGTTGACAAGATTGAAGTCAATCATATTAGCCAATCCAGATATTAAATTCATGTATATTTGTAATCCACCTAGGACATATCAATTAGACGACATGCCCAATGGATACTGCGACACATATATAAAATTTCAGGAATTAATTGATCGTGAAAAATAATATTGTTTACAAATACAGTCTGAAACTGAGATGGCCTGCTACTTGTAGGAACAGGAGTGTTGAAATACTTAAAGAACGACCTGATCTAATAGACACAATGAATAATTTCAGATCAAAGATTGATAACATATTAAAAATTGTGTGTAGAAAAAGTTTTCAAGTTGATGGTGCACATTCGATGACTGGAGTAAGATTATGGTTCCAATCGGGACAGGACGCATACGAATTCATTATCAGGCAACCAGAATTTGATTGGGAAATTGTGCCTGAAATCTCTGTGATTAACAATATCACCAGCCAATTACAAACTTACAATATTGTGTACACTCCTACAGGAGTAGTGATAGACTAATCAGCGAATCCGTGCATCACAACTATTCTGGCACCCGTGTGAGCGGCTTCTCCTGCTGTCGTGATAGTGCTTCCACTCATTGTGTAATTCTGTGTTGGTTCCTGCATAACACCGTCTATATACACAATAACATTTTTTGGATCTGTTGGTGTCTCACTCATTGTGAATGAAGTAGTTGAACCGTCTCCGGTGAAAATATCTTTTGTTACTTGGCCGGCTATGGCTTCTGTACGTAGTGCGGTATATGTTGAACCGTCCTCAGAAACTTCATACTTGCCTGTCTGTGTGTTGAATCTTATTATACCTTCTTGTGCAGAAGGTCTTTCTGCTGTTGTACCTGTTGGCAATACTACACCCGTGTTTGCAGAAAACACATACTGTCCAGTGCCAGTGGTACCAAAACTCATATCCGCGTTGGTGACAATGTTGTTGATTTGATTGCCACTGAATTCAGTGTTGCCTGTGTCTGCCGCTATATTCTGTACACCTATTGGTCCTGTGTATCTTGCTCCGCATATGTAAACAGATTTGCCTGAAAAATTTATTCCGTTTGGCAAATTTGCACCAATGAAATGTAGCACTCCGGACTGATAATCAAAAAACCATTCGTCGTCGTTACCCGAACCTGTGGCAAACACTTGGTCTCCACCTGATGCGGCATTGCCGGCATCGCCGGAAGTGTGTATGTAAACTTTTACTTGATATGTTGATCCAAATTCCGGTGGTATCCAGTCTGTCAAACCTGTCTTCCATGTTCTGTTTGCCGCCGCTGTACCATCATTGGTTGTCTCGTCGGGCGTACTTGCAGGGTACACAGTGACCACTCCAGAACTTGAACCTGGTTGTGTGCCTGGTATGTTGTTGGCTTCTGTCCAAACCTTGTCACCTCGCAATAACAATGGAGATGCAATGGCTTCGTTGGGTGCTTTCTTGGCCGCATTGGTGTCGGTTTTGGTTGCCGCATAACCAATTTTCTTCCAAAGATAGTCTACTTTTTTTGCGTCAGTTATTGCCATTAGTCTATGCTCAGTGCTGTTACACTGTCTCCTGATTCTAGTTTAATTCTAACTAATACATTGTTACCTGTGGCATTTGTCATGTTCTCAGTGCCCAATGTAAATGTAAATTCTTGGTTGGAATAAGTTGTTCCGTCAACAACTCTATCGCCAGAGTTAAACGCACAACCGTTGGATCCGTTTCCACCATTACCTGTGTCTCCACCTGGCACACCTGAACCACCGTACGTTGTTGAACAATCCAACCATCCATTCAATGAACTTGCACTGTCAATTGCAGTTCCCGGTGCCGCAATGAACATTCCAGAAACTTTTCCAGACATTGTCAAGTTAAAGTTTGCTACATTTGTTCTTCTAAATGCAAACGTGAAGTATTGTGCCTGTCCTCCATCTCTTCCTGTATTGAGGTCTGGTCCTACCGGTAGATATCCGGAACTTAGGTCAGTTGTGAAATGTGTGATTGTTCCAAATCTTGAAATTGCTTCGTTGGTTCCCGCCACTGTGACCGCACCAGACCATGCTGAATCGGTGTAGTAATTGGCATTAGATGAATCAAACAGTGCTGGAGTGTCACTGGACAGGGAACCAAACCCTGCAATCCTTACCGCATCGTCATCAAACGTTGCGCCTAAAGAATCTGCTACTGTTATACCTCCTGCTTCATTGTCTAATGGCAATAAAGTATTTGAATATAACTGAATTTTTGTTGATGTTTCTGAATAAGAACCAGTACCATTGGCGTTCTTTGCTCTCATTTTAATTGTTTGTATTGCACGTCTTTGTGTGTTTATAAGTGGTACTGTGAGTGCTCCTAATGTGTATGGACTTCCAACGCCAGTATTTTTGTTTGGAATACCTCCAGTTAGCATAGAACTTGATCCATCTATGTCAGCGTATGTAAAATTTAAATTGTTAATGACGTTTCCAGATGCACCTTCTTGTGTTGTACCTGGATCTATCTCAACCGGAGATGTTGTATCTTGGTATGCTTGTCCTGTAAAGTTTGCAATCGTTGATCCTGTAACAGTCAAACTTGGATTACCGTTGTTATAGTATGGCACACCAGAAATATATCTTAAATTACCTGCCGCATTTTGCGTTACAGTCCCAATAGTAGACGTTGGTGTTCCAGTAAGTAAATCTCTTACCACGTAAACTAAATTGGTGTTACCACCTGCTGAACTTTC
>Ga0163109_10003454_pt1 | contig 12070 bp, 20 predicted proteins | sample CRUFie1St13metaG_FD_108704 | JGI IMG/M metagenome (GOLD analysis project Ga0163109, IMG submission 108704) | Marine microbial communities from the Costa Rica Dome - CRUD Field 142mm St13 metaG | ecosystem: Environmental > Aquatic > Marine > Oceanic > Photic zone | place: Costa Rica: the Eastern... | reverse complement strand
GGTAACTGGGACAGAGTGCAAGTGCTCCGAGCATGGTTGCGGGCGGTGCTCCTAAGCCACTCTGATATACAGAAATTTGTAGAGATAGTAGGGCCAGGTAAATCAGGTAAGTCTACTTACGCCAACCTAGCTCATGCACTGGTAGGAGATGACAACGCAATGATCTCCTCATTAGAGCATTTGGAGAAAAATCGTTTTGAAACAGCTAACTTATATAAGAAAAAGCTTTTACTATTCAATGACGTAGAAAGATATGGTGGTTCTGTATCGGTATTAAAGGCTATAACAGGTAGAGACTTGATAAGACACGAAAGAAAATTTCAGTCTGGATCGCAGAAACCATTCAAGTTTAATGGCTTGGTTATGATCACTGCCAATGAACCAATACAAACTACCGATCCTACCTCTGGGTTAGCTCGTAGACGTCTCACCATACCCTTCGATAAGCCCTTCCTAGGCAAGTCTGCAGATCAACGAACCCTAATAGATATGGACGATAAAGGAAGACCCTTTGGGGACTTTTCTGGCATGTTGTCTGGTCTAGTTAACTGGGTGTTAGATATGTCTGAAGCAGAGATGAGAGAGTACTTGATGGAGACAACACAGAAGGTAGACTTCTTCGCAAAGCATAATAGAGAACAAATATTGAAATCCAATCAAATAATGGACTGGATGGAACATTGCTTGGTGTTTGATGAAAACGCTTCTGCACCTATAGGATTGGCAAAGGCTGCTCCAGCTGGATCTTCAAGTGTTTACATGGCTTCTGATAAGTGGTTATACGCCAGTTATTGTGAGTTTTCTAAGGCGTCAAATAGTAACATCTTAGGAAGAAGTAGATTCGAAACGTTGTTGATAGACGTGTGTGTCCACCAGTTAGGACTAAATGTATATAAGATGAAAGAACGTCGAGGAGTAAGAGTGATTAACATTGCATGCCGTACATCTGATCAGAAGTATTTAACATACCCTTCAATAATCGAAGTAGGTTTAAACAAAGAAAAGTGGAAAGAACAGTATGGCAATATATTAGATACTCCTACATAAACCTGAAAATGGAACCAGGGAAACATTTAATCCTAGACTTCTATGGATGTGATTCACATCTACTAAATAACTATGAGCAACTAAAAATCATATTTGAAGAATCCCTTTCATTGTGTAATGCTTCCGTTATAAAAGTAACAGGAAATAAATTTGAACCTCAAGGCGTAACCTTATTAGCTTTGTTGGAAGAATCCCATGCCTCACTGCATTCTTGGCCGGAATTTAATTACTGTGCGATGGATTATTACACATGCGGAACAGCTGCTAGACCTGAAGAAATAATTGAATATTTATATCTAAAACTAAAGGCAGATTCTCGTTTGATAAGAAACTTGGAACGCTCTCCAAAATTGTGTATATTTAGGTAAGAATAACAACCCTAAATGAATAAGAAACCGAAGCTTTTATGGATCGGAGATATAGTAGCTAAGACAGGATTTGCAAGAGTAACAGAAAACGTATTACCCTTTCTTAAAGATGATTTTGATATAACAGTATTAGGAAACAATTGGTGGGGAGATCCTTCTCCTCTACAGCAGATTTACACAATGTATCCCTCCTCTAATCGTTTCCAAACTGCACCTTTTGGTGAGGAGCGTATTAGAGAAATAGTATCAAAGATTGAGCCCGATATTATATTCACTATTAATGATATGTGGATTGTTAATGAACAATATAAACAGATACAAGATTTTCATAAAGATGGCAGGTTTAAATTCGTTGGCTATGTTCCTATGGATTCCTATAACTGGGTAGGATGTTTAACAGATACCGCAAATGACTGGGACGGAATCATATCATACACGGAGTTTGGGGCTAGAGAATTTATTAGAGCTGGAATCGAAAAGCCAATAGCTGTGATCCCCCATGGCGTGACCGAAGGTCAGTTCTATCCAGTAGATAAGAAAGAAGCTAGAAAGAAACTAAAACTAGACGAAGATTTATTTATAGTATTTAACGGAAACAGAAACCAATTCCGTAAAAGGTTGGATATAACTTGTGATGCTTTTGCTCAATTTGCCGTAGGTAAGCCTGATACTAGGTTATACCTGCACATGGGATTAAAAGACCAAGGTTGGGATATCATGCCTTTATTCAGTAGGGAGATGCGTAAAAGAGGATTAGATCCTAATGGGAGAATAATAATGACCACGAATACTCAAGATCCTCCTAACGTTGAAGTGGACATGCTGAATACTATATACAATGTATGCGATGTAGGCGTGAATACCTGTAAAGGCGAAGGCTGGGGTCTGGTTAACTTTGAACATGCTGCATGTAAGGTTGCCCAAGTAGTGCCTAATCATACTTCTTGTAAAGAGATATTCGAAGGTTACGGACAACTTATAGAATGCAACCATGTTGATGTCGACACCACTTTTGCTAGGGAAATGCCTTGCCCAGATGCTACTCACCTTGCAAGTATCCTTAACGAATTGTATAAAGACAGAGAAAAACTCAAAGCAACAGCAGAACTCTGCCACCTCAGAGTCACAGATCCTCAATTTCACTGGAAAAACATTGCCTCACAATTCGGAGGGGTGTTCCAGGATACATTGAACGGTGTAGATCATTCGGTGGTAGAAACTGAAGAAGAAATTAAACCTAGAAATAAAAGAAAAGTTAGAAAAATAGGATCTAAAACTTGATAGTATTTATAATAAAGTTTTAGTGTAAATTAAAATGAGTTCTAATAACAAACCAGGGGGAGATTGTAACTGTAATTGTTGTATAAATAGGAGGCAAATAGAGGAAGATAAAAGTAATAATTATGTGAAGATGTATAGACCATGGGGATGGTATCAAACCACCATGGAAGGGGATGGATTTAAAATAAAAACTATATTTATTGAAGAAGGTAATCGTATAAGTTTACAAAAACATCATCATCGTTCTGAAGTATGGACAATAGCTTCAGGTTATGGGTCTGTGTTTTGTAATGATACATGGCATTTAGCTTCTCCAAAAAACACATTTAAAATAGAAGTTGATACTTGGCACCGTGCAAAAGCAATTAAAGGTGACCTAATTATCTTGGAATTACAACACGGAAATGAATTATATGAAGAAGATATAGAAAGACTTGAAGACGATTACGGAAGAGCGTTACAATCTAGTTGAGGGATTTGGGTACCCTCGTTCATAGGTTCGTGTTTGCAAAGCACAACTCCCCTTGCTATCACAGTCGGGGGAGTTTTCTTTTTACTTTACTTTATGTTAAAACTAAGAATGAAATATTTTTACTTTCGTCGTAAGCTAAATAACATTTTATAACTAAATGTAAGGTCTATTAATAGACTCATAAGACAGTAAATAACAGTGAATAAACATTACACTATTGACAAACTGTTATTTAAGTTAAAATCAAAAAGAAAATTAGTTCATTCTCAGTTTTATGTCAAGAAATTATAAACCATTACCCCCAATTTGGCGGTTGAATGAGTTATTTATGCTGTCAGATTGCTGCCCGAATGGGTTAGTTTGGCGGGTAAATAAGGCAAGAAATAAACCAGGTGATCCGGTCGGTAAGTTAAACAAATCAACTGGATATTACATGGTCTCCGTTGATAACGAAGTGTATATGGTTCACCGTATTGTTTATTATTTAAGGATGGGAATCGCTCCTGATGCACATAGCGTACAACACTTAGGAGAAACTAAAGACAATAGGACACCTTTGATCGAGACTTATAAGACACCATCTAATAAAAAAATAATGGCTTCGGGGTTTAAATTGTAATGGCTAATGTAATAAAAACTTTTGAAACTACAAACTTTAGATGTGTAAAAAGCATTGATAAATTAACTGATTCAGAGTTATATAAACACGGATATTATCGAGGATACCAATGCCCCCATGGTCACGAAATAAGGGATTTAGAATTTCATTGGTGTTATGAGTGTGTAATTAAAATTAAATCCAATGTATGTGGCTTTGACTTAAACTTTTTGAGCAACGATTTTAAGAATAAATATTATAAACTTTGGAAAAAGATAGACATAAAGGAACCTGACGAGTGTTGGAATATGAAGTTAACAGGAAATAAAAGTCCTAATAGAATATGTTTCCCTTCTTATAGGACATTTTATAGCAGACAAAAATCAGAGAATGTTAATGCACATAAAGCTATTTACCAATGTGCTTGGGGTGATATCGGATCTATGAGTGTCACTCGTTTATGTGGCAATCCTTGGTGTGGCAATCCTTTGCATATGATATCCAGTTGGAATGCAGGATTTCCTCCTTCAAAAGTAACTCCTTTTCATATTGATTTCGACGCTCAGAAATTAATGAGAATATCTAAAGCTAGGATATTAAATAGAGATCAGGAAGTAATTAAAGCTTCTTACAAATCAACCATTGCACATCCTTTGCATGTGGAGGCTGCTCCAGATTATGATGAAGGGTAGGACTATAAAATAAAATATGACTCGTGTAAGTCAGCTACAGCAGAGACAGAGGACAGTTCAAGATCCGTTGCTTATAGGTTCTTTTGTACAAACTTCTATACGTTACTTAAGAGGAAGCTTAGGTTCTACTCACCAAGTGAACAGAGGAGGTTATGGAGGAGGTACTACCAATCACTGGTTTAAACTTAAACTAGAAACAGCAGGATGGATAATAATTGCCAATGGTTCAGTAAAACCTAAATTCATAAACGTTTCTGCTTATGATTTAAATAGAAATCCTATAGAAGGAAGAGCTATATTTCAAGCGGATAGTATAGGACAAATAAGCACAACGGACGGCTCTAAACAATATCCCTATGCGGGAACTGTGCAGGGAGCACAATCAGACACATATAATACTTTCGACGCAACAAGATTAGATAAAGGAGATGATAGATATTTTGCTTTACCTGTGGGTGAATATTTAATTTGCATATCTAGTGTCAGGCACGAGCCAGTAGATTATGCTGTAGGTATAGTAATAGAGATTTCAGACCCATTCCCTCTACTACTTACGGAAGACTTTTCTAGGCTTATCTATGAAGACGATCCTGATGCTGATGGAGATGATGCGATAATATGTGACACAACTCCCAACTTCACTGGAGATGATACTCACGATCACTCTCTTGCAGAATGGAAAACAGCATGGAATAGAGAAAGACAACCAGGGGAGCCTTTCCCTGAATTCTTAACAGAGTACACAACTACACAATAAGTATATGAATTCTAGAAAACTTTATAACTTACTCTTAGATGATAGAGCTAAAAGTTCCTCTGAAAAAATCTTAAACCTTCCAAACAAGTTTAAAAATACATGTGAACAGATGCCTTACTTACCTCAATGTAAGGTATATGACATATAAGATAAGTAGGAAAAATAAAGTAATAACTTCCAAATTATCTAACGGTGATAAATTTAAAGTAATAAGAAGACCTTTCAAATTTCCTTCGGGAGGATGGTTTTGGTTAGTAGCAATGGTAGCTTCTAAAAGTAACAGAGCTTTGAATGACTGGATAAGAGAAAGAAATAAAAGAAAAAGAGTAAAGCAATTAAACTATTTTCATCCTAGAAAGAGAGATGTAAAAGCTTTACGTATCGCTGTAAATGCTGCGAAAGATTGGATAAAAGAGATACCTGACGGAGATGTTTTAGTATTCAGAGCTGAAGGAGCAAAAGCAGATCAATTATTTAGAATATATAAACGATGGTTCGAAACACATGAAGATATCCCTTGGGTGATATCCGAAGAGCATAAATCCTTTTTCTTTTATAAGAAAAGGAACTAGAATAGGAATGCCAACCACATAAAACAATGCTTTTTTTAATTAAACCAATATTGATAAAGTTTGCTACTTCAGAACCAGTTAAGAAATTAGTTATTGAATTACTAGAAAAATTAGTTGAGTCCACTGATACGGAACTTGATAATGCAGCTCTGAACATAGTTAAAAAAGGATTGGGTTATTCTGTTACAAAGAAGTAATAGTTTAAACTAAAAGTAGCGATAAGCTTATAAATGGAAGCTACAAAAGATAAACAAGAGTCAAAGAAAAGCCCTCTCAATAAGTTGAAGGAGGTTATGGATGACAAAGAAGAACAACTAGAAATTCTAGGAACCTTCATACGCTTGGGTGTTATGGTCTGGGCTGGATTTATAATTTCTTTAAATTATGTCTCTTTTCCAGGTTTAGCTAAAGATGGTGGACCTAAGGACATCACTTTCATAGCAAGCGTTTTCACGGGATGTCTAGCAACATTTTCAGTGGACGTAGGTAAAAAGAAAAAGGAAGATAAAGAAGGATCTAAAGCATCATCTATACCTACACAAACCATCCGGATAGAACAAGCTCCCTTAAGAATAACCACGGATACAAAGAAAAATGTATAGCAACAGAGAAAACAAAAGATTATCAATCTTTTCGATATCTCTAGCTCTTTTACTAGGTGCCTCAAATATTTCATTGGTTACTTATTTAGTAAGTACAGCAAACCAAAAAACGATACCTTCTTTCGATATACCAGTGGGTCCTTACACTTCTTATCGTTTAACAGCAAATAAGAATGGATACACCCTCTCTTACAAAGCAAATGATCCAAAGAAACTTGTAACTCGTACAAGAACATCTAGCCCCAAAGGACTATTTGGTGGTAAGACAGAAGAAGTAGATCTATATGAAGAGAATACTATTCTTGGTAAGATTTCATCTGGAAACGGAGAAGGAATAACCGATGAAATGATTGCTTGTATAAAAGCGGAAGGATCTGGAGAATCTACAGGCAGGTTAATAGGAACTTCTATTGGAACAAAAGCTGCACCAGCTGTATCACAAGTACCAATAATAGGCTGGCTAGCCGCTGGCTGGGTTGCGATGCTTGGTGGAAACAAAGGAGCAGAAATCGGAGGAGAGGTAGCAAAGTCCTTTAATGATTGTTAATTATGTTTGTTAAAAAACTTACGCTTGTCACAGGCGGTTTCGACCCAATACACAGTGGTCATATCGAATACTTTAAAGAGGCAAGTAAACTATCTGACTTTTTAGTTATTGGTTTAAACAGTGACGAATGGCTTATAGATAAAAAGAAACAAGCGTTCCAGGACTGGGATGAAAGAGCTAATATAATTAAACATTTAAACATGGTTTCAATGGTAATAAACTGGGATGACTCAGATAAAACTGCCTGTGGAGCAATAGAAAAATGTTTATTGATAGCTGATGAAGTTGTTTTCGCTAATGGAGGAGATAGGCTAGTTGGTAACACACCAGAACTAGATGTATATGGTAGAAATAAAAGAGTCACATTCCAATGGGGAGTAGGAGGAGATTATAAAATTAACAGTAGTTCTTGGATTCTGAATAACTATTATAAAGATCGAGCGATGATAGACTTTAAGTAATACTTGTCTATAAATAAAATGTTGAAGTACTTATCACTATTAATATTATTATTACTTCCCACCTCACTTAGAGCTAATATTTACCACTCAATATCCAGCTCAGTCAAGCTAGAAGTACATGCTGCCGGAACGAACGCGGACCGTATCGGAAATTCATATAGTATTTCTGGAACAGGAGTTAATACCACAGATGGTACTACAGCTGGTTCGGTGGGTGGACTAGGAGCAGCCACTAACGGCGTCAATGCTTATACAGCAATTACAGGTTCTCAGCTTACTGCCGGAGATGCCTTCAGTTTCAGTTCTAGCTACACCGCTGGTGATACTGTAGCTACAAGTTTAACAGTTGGCGAGGTCAGCCCATTTGGAGACCTTACAAGTACAACAGCCGGAGTAGCAGGGTCACTTGCAGGTACAATTGATACGAAAAATGATATGACACTGGTTGCTGGGGGAGCCGGTACCAGCGTGACTGGTCAATTTGTAGTGGGACTCACCTTAGACTAGTGAGACGGCTCTTATTGCTGTTTTTATTAGTTCCTTTTCCGCTGAAATCTCAGCCTATTACTGGTGCCTTTTCTACTGGTACCATGAATAGTACTACCACTACAGTCACAAAAATAGTTGAGCAGGTGGTGTCAAAGGACTATAATTCAGGCTATAGTTACAGTATAGCCGGTACGGGAATTGAAATGACCAATGCCGGAGATATGGTTCCAAACGCAACAGAAACTACAGGAACAGCAGATGGAGTTAGTTACAAATGGACGGGGTTAAACTTCTCTACCAAGCCTTCATGGAGGCAGTCGGAAAACGGAGCTGCCTTTCAACTAACAGAGAGTTATACTCCCCCAGGGCTTTCCAACGTTACAACCATAAACAGAGAAATGACCGTGGAAAGCGTGACTGTCACTCAATCAATATTTCAAAAATAGCCTTAGTTCTATTACTATCCCCTGCACCAGTATTAGCTAATGCTGTCAGCCAATCAAATTCCGGAAGTATTACGAATCAAAATTATAATGTCAACAACGGAAATTTTCATACCAACCAGTATGGCGGAAATATAGTCTGCCAGGGACCGATGATGAACATTACTCCCTATACCTCATTCAATGCAAATTATGCCAAACCTTTTGAACATTTTTATGAAACACCCTTCTATGATCCTACGGATAATGTAGGTGCTTTTGATGCGGACGGTAATGCTATAGGGGACGGGACACCTGACAATCCCGGTAAAATACTCTTCTATCAAAAGAATTATTCTGGTACCAATAAAGATTCTTATGGCATTGGAACAGGTATAACTTTAAACATATCCATACCATTGGATAAATCATTTCAGAAAAGATGTAAATCAGCTGTAGATACACAGATAGGTATTCAAAATCAAAAACTTAAGAACCTTGAACTTGAATGGCATGTGGCTCGGATAAAGCACTGCGGAGAATTGAAACAAAAAGGAATACGAGTAACTAAAGTTTCCCCTTTCTACTCTGTTTGTAGCGACGTTTTTTTAGTTCCGAAGCCTAATCAGATTGAGAAGCATTATCATTCTCTTTCTTCTTCCGAGAAGCCGTAATTTTCTTTACAATATTTTTCGTAAGTCCTTTTATTAGATTAATTATGGCAGGTGATCCCGCCGCTATGCTTGCTATCATTATGGTATTAAGCACTAAAGTCATTTCTGGGAGCCACTGTTCACGATAAATAACATCTTCCCAAATGACTAGGCATTCTGTCTTATCTTCATTATATTCAAACCGTTGAACTCGTTCCCAGCGTTTCTCGTTAGCCCACGAGCCCACTCTTAATTTTGAATTAGGATCAGGACAAGGAGGAAAAAATGTTTTTTCTTCTTCACTTGGTGGGGGACTCACCTTTATAGTCTCTTTTAATATTAATTCCTTTTCTTTTTCCACCTCTTCTTCTGGTATAGCATAAACTACACGGGCAGGATCATACTCAATATCATCTATTTCTGCTACTTCTCCCCATGGACAATTCCAAAAACTTCCTCTAGGGTCTTCATTTACAAGATTAGAATTTTTATCTGCATCACGATGTGTTTTATAACAGCCTGGTAAAAGTAAAGAAGGTGTAACAAAAGAAGGATTAGTAACATATCCATCAAATATCCTAATAGGAGCTATTAACTCTACAGGAATATTAGGTATAGATATATCTGGAATAGATATATCTGGGATTTCCATTAGAAAGGAATACTGACTCCAGTTTTATTAGGAAGTTTATCTTCTATAGCACTTGGAAGAACCTGCTGAATATCTCCCATCAATTTATTTTTTATAAATTTTTCCAAGTTACCGCTGGTTGCATACTTATAAGCATAAAAACCTCCACCAAAAAGGGCTAACAACCCAATAGTATTAAGAAAAACCAATGCTGTAATTATTTTTTTAATCATTATTCATACACTGCCTTACCTTTAACAATCGCCGCATCTATGTCAGTGAAATCTTCCGTAGTCCAAATAGAAGTGGTCTCATCAACTTTTTTGTAAGCTTTAATTATTTCAAGGTGGTCTACATTCCTTTTAATTCTATCTTTCCACTCCTGTTCCGTTTCATTAGCATTTTTTGCCGTGTTTGTATTTATAAGAGTTACACTATCTCCGGCTGCAGAAAAGATTTGTGCAACTTCTTCGGCGGTTCTTTCTTCCATCTTTAACGATAAACTTTACTTTATTATAAGTTTCGCACATCTTAACGCAAGTCTGAATCGGTAGTATCTTCCCTAACTCGAAACACTAACAACTCATCTCCTTCTTTTATATCTCTTATTTCTGGATGTATATTACGCACAGGTCTCTCAGTTTCTTTAAAAAGCAGGTCCATAGACTTCCACATAAAAGCAAATGCCGTTCCTGTCACAAGAGCGAAACAGAAAAAATAAGTAATCTCGATAAAATTCATCTAACTAGGTTCTGTTGGCCAAGTAATATTAAAAGGATCTGATTGTGTAGGCACATCTCTTAATGCCTGACGATATGTTCTCCAATCATCTGTTAATGTACGATCACTACTAGCTCTCCAGTCAGTATCTTGCAATAGACCATTTCTTTTAAGTCTTACCACTACCCATTCATTATTTATAATATCTGTTTGTTCTTCTGTAGTAGTAGCTTCTACCTTCACATTGTAAGCTTTACCACCTTCAACATAAGCATCTACTTTAGATAGCTTTTGAGCTGGTGCTGTATAACTAAGAGTTTCTATAAGCTCAACTACATTGTTTTCTGTTAAAAAACTTGCATTAGGGCCAGTAGCAGAAAAACTTGTGTTGGGAAACAGTTGTTGTAATGTACCTGTGTTTTTTACAGTGGTACCGTCGATGATTGCATAGTTCATAATAACAGTTTAACAGTTATAGCTTTTGATATCTAAATCCATCTATGATGCAAGCGTTAGTATCATCATCAGCACCTATTCCTACGTAATAAGTACCACTAAATGAATTTGGTACTTCTATAATTCCCGTGTTAGGTTGTCCATTTGTATTGGTGTTCTGAGTTCCAATTGCAGTGCCAGATTCAGTCCAATCCTTACTACCAAGAGTAACATTGTAAGTGGTTTTACTTTGACTTGATAAATGTCGTAGATGCATCGTAACAAAACCTCCATCTGCTACATAAGGGGTTTGAAGGACTTGACCCGAATTTGGTTGTGACATCTGATATTGCACGTTAGTACCATATAAATACGGTGTTGGACAATTATTTTGTGCTGTTATTCTTCCACTTAAATAACCCCACTTCCAGACCCAAGAAGAGGTAATATTTGTATCAAATAAAGCTAACCCAGCATCAGAACACCAGTTGCCACCACTTGAGTCTTGATCAATTCTAGTTGACAGTTGAAATAAATAATCTCCGCTAAAAGAACTATTAACAGCTATAGGATAACTATTATTATCATTAGGTGCATCACCAGGGATGCTAAGACCCGCAGAAACAAAAGAAATAGTTTGCGTTAGTCCACTAACATTTGCTTTTCTATCATACAAACCAGCTGGCAAAGATCCTCCTACGTTTCCCGTAAAATCAAATACAACAGCCCCTCCGCCACTATTACCGGCAGCAGCACGAAGACGATGTGATCTTATCATCCTAGATCTCCTACGTTAGCTCCATATAGTGTACTACCTACTTTAAATAATTCTATTGCGGTAGCCGTAGCACCTCCTAATGTAGGAGCAGATCCTCCTACCCAAGTCATAGTAGGCCAAGTAAGAGTGTAGTTAGATGAACTTGCTGTGACTATTAGAAGCATTGATTGTCCAGTAGTGAAACTGTCAGTTGCCGTTCTATTTGCTCCTAATGTCCATGTTTGAATAGTTCCTTCATCAGGGTTCAAAGCAACAGAAGAAGCATCAGTAATAGTTACAACATTTTCATCTATTGATCCTGGAAGATCAATACTACCATTATCATCAATTTCAAAACCATCAAGTCCAGGAATTCTAAATTTAGTAACAGAGGTATTTCCTAATGTGATCTCGTTAGATACATCTACTGCACTAGGAAAAGAATTATATCCTAGACACATATTGTTTGATCCAATAGTTAATGTATCGCCAGCATATCTTCCTACACAGGTATTATTAGCACCAGAAGTTATATTATCTGCTGCCTGATAACCTATACCAATATT
>Ga0163109_10003452_pt1 | contig 12078 bp, 8 predicted proteins | sample CRUFie1St13metaG_FD_108704 | JGI IMG/M metagenome (GOLD analysis project Ga0163109, IMG submission 108704) | Marine microbial communities from the Costa Rica Dome - CRUD Field 142mm St13 metaG | ecosystem: Environmental > Aquatic > Marine > Oceanic > Photic zone | place: Costa Rica: the Eastern... | reverse complement strand
TGCCAAAGCTCATACTACCGCTAGAGACTGGTTACAGAAAGCAAGACGCCAAGCAGCACAAGACATCCAAGAGGGATCTATGGATGATTTTATGAATAGGATGGGTTTAGGCGACCCCGATCCATCCAATCACAAAACGGGGTTCGATAGTGCTGACGACATCAAAGATTGGTTCCAAAGAGACAAACCCGATGACTGGAGACAACGTGATTAAAATTACTCCTCAAACGTACATTGATATGAACAAAGAGTTTGAAGAAGAGGGGACACCTCTAAGGATCGAAGTTCCTACACAGGAAGCAATCGACAAGTGGCGTTCTGAAGAGCGTAATTACCACGAAAGGACCACAGAACCAGTTGATATGGTACAACAAATGTGGGATGCTATCGGAGGACGCCCTAATGAATGATTTCCTAGTTTTGAATCATGTCAGGTATCAAAAGAAGCATCATAACGAAGAAGTTAAGGAACTGGAAAGACAGATTCTTGAACTTCAGGCAGAAATCTCAACGTTGAAAGCACTTCAAAAATGACTGAAGATCCAAGAGAGCGCCATGAGCGAAAATGGCAAGAAGCAACAAATAAGGTAATCGCCGCCCAGTTGGTTGAAAATCTTGAAAAGTTGCTAAATGGTAAAGCTAGACATTATCAGTGTAGTGACCTTAAGACTACACACGAAAAAATTGTAATCGAGTATAACCACAAAACCAAATGATTCCACAAACAGCAGTCATCTACAGCAATGGATCTCAAGAGTGTGAAAGAGCGGCATCTCTCTTAAAATCACTAGGTGGTGAATTTCTTGAATATCGCCTTAATCGCCATTTTGACCAAAGAGCGTTTGAGCAAGAATTCGGTCCAGACGCCGATTATCCTCAAGTAGCAATAGGTGCTAAACACGTTGGTCATTTGAAAGAGATGCTACAGTATGGAAAAGAGAACGGATTATTCGACGGATGATATAACAGTTATTGACGATTTTCTGAAACCCGAAAGATACAGTAAATTGCTCAATAGCGTATTATCTAATAGTTTCCATTGGACAGTGGGTCCATCGTTGACCGATAATGTCAGGGTGATGGAACGCAAATATGACATGCAAATGGTCAGGATGTTCTATCGTGAATTTGAGGGTCCCGACATGGAGATCATCAAAATGATTGCCCCACTTTTGAGTAAATTAGGACTAAACTCTTCTAAACTTATTAGAGTAAAAGCAAACCTAGTTCCTTGTAAGCATGAGCATATGCTTGCTGGGTGGCATACTGATGTAAGTCCAAGTAAATTTGGTAACAGTATGACTGCCATATATTACGTCAATGGCACCAATGGGTCCACACATTTCCGAAATGGTGATATAATTGAGGGGAAAGGAAACCGTATAGTCATTTTCCCCAGTAGTTATGAGCATAGCGCCTGCTATCATACAGATCATCTAGCAAGATGTGTGATAAATTTTAACTGGTTTCTAGATAAATAACGGATGTGTTGAGATCAAGATGAAGTACCAACTATCACAACAATACTGTTTCTACATGGGACAAACTGTGAGGATGTACTTTATCCAAGGCATCCCGTACACCTTTGATGAACTGCCACAAATCATTCAAGATTACCCTGAAATTGCTACTGAAGCATTAGCAGGTCCTGATTGGGACGACGAAGAATTATATCGTTGGTCTTCTTATTTGATGGCAGAAGAGTGTCATCCATTAATGTTTGACATTCAAGTAGATAATCCCGCCCTATTACCACAAGATGATTGATTATTTTGATGAATTGATTGTTGGATCATTTGAGAACAAGATTCAAGCGTTTTCACACCCGTCTAAGTGGGCATTTATTCGTATCACCCACAAAAGACTGCTTAATGGTCTATACTACGGTGAGCAAGCATACAACTATCAACTGAACCGTCCATATAGGCAATTTGTCTTGGAACCCATTGTAGAGCATGGTAAGATCCGTATCATCAACCATGATGTAGCGGATAAACAGATCTTTATCAACGGTAGAGACCTGAATCAACTGACACGTGCTAGAATGAGAAAGCGTGAAGGTTGTGACGTTATCTTAGAAAGAGTCGGCGACGATTTTGTGGGAGGGTTGACAGGATGTAATTGTATGGTAGACTGGAAGGGTAAAGATACATATTTACAGAACGAGATCAAACTAACCAAAGACTTTTACTATGTGAAAGATCTAGGTTATGATGCTGAAGACCATAAACAACTATGGGGTTCTAAGCATGGTCCGTTTGAATTTCGGAGAATGCCAAACTAGCTCAGCTGGTAGAGCAGGGCTTTTGTAAAGCTCAGGTCGCAGGTTCAAGTCCTGTGTTTGGCTCCAGTCGGTATGGCGGAATAGGTAGACGCGCTAGGTTTAGGTTCTAGTGAAGCAATTCGTGGAGGTTCAAGTCCTCTTACCGACATATGAAAATATTCGATAACTTCTTACCACAAGAACAATTTGATGAATTGTTCAATCGATTAATTAGCAATAAGATAGACTGGCATAAGTCCAGTGTATTAGGTGCTAGTAAGTTTTTGCCGAACCCAATATTCAATATTCAATTCTGTCATCGATTTATCGAGATCCATACAGAATGGGTTGATGGTGTTCAAAAAAAATATGAGGTTGTCAAAGGCGAAAACTATGATATAATAGAACCAATCCTGGACAAAATATCCTACAAAGAACTGATCCGTATCAAGGCAAATATTACGGTAGGTAGAGAAACACAGAAATTGTCAGGATACCATATTGATGTTGCTGAGACACCTCATTATGAGCGTGGTATGACAGGAATATACTATGTCAATACCAATAATGGGTTCACATCGTTTCTAGATGGCACTGAAGTAAAGAGTGTTGCTAATAGATTTTTGGTGTTCCCGTGTCACATGAAACATTCGTCAGTTCCGTGTACCGACCATCGGCACCGAATTGTCATTAATTTCAACTGGATACCCTAAACAGTTGTGTATAAATACATTGAAGAAGAAAGACTAACCCAGGATTCGGCTAATTATGGCTCTTACAAGACTTGATAATCTGTACTCAAGTAAGACAGGTAAGTACCTATACGTATCTCCAGACGACTTTAACGCTAGTGATGAACTAGACAATAGAGGTAATTCACCTCTACGTCCGTTTAAGACTATTCAGCGTGCTTTTATTGAGGTTGCAAGATACTCGTTCTTACCTGCTGAGAACGGTGAAAGCACACCAGACAGATTTGACCAGTTCAGCATCATGCTGATGCCTGGTGATCACTATATTGATAACCGTCCTGGTCTAGTTGATCTTGATAGCGGTGACAATTCACGCTATTTTGATGCTAAAAATCGTATTATTGCCAACCGTCAAGAGATTATTGACAGGGCATACGGTCAGATTACTGTTGACTATCCAGATTTCTTTGTTCCTGGTGATCAACAGACTGACGAAGCATCTAGATATGCTGACGCTTATCGCTTTATCCAGAAAAACAGATCTTACATTGTAGATAGATCTGTTGCTCAGGTTAACATCGATTATCCTGACTTCTTCTTCCCTGATGAACCACAAACTGATGCTTCTAGCAGACGTGCTGACGCTTATCGTCTGATTCAGAACAACAGAACAGAAATTATCGACGCAGCATTCCAAAACGCTGCTGATCAGTTCCCAAGTGTCGGTCTAGTTGCTCTCAAGTGTAAGAGAGACATCGGCATCTTTATTGACTACCTAACCCTTGACTTGTTCTGGGAAAGCAATAAGTGGGCAAGAGAATTTACCCTTCAGTATTTTGACGCTAACGGCGACCCAATCGCTAACGGTCTCGTAGGAGAAGAAAACGAGTCTGTTTATGCTTTCCAGGCTGCTGTTGAGATCATGAAGGCAGCAATGACCAACCAAAACAGTGTTACTGTTAATGGTACTGCTATTGACATGACCTCCTGGTATAAGGATTTGACCGTAACAGGTGATCCTAACCCAGGTGGCGATCCACCTCCATTCGGCGTACCTGGAGATACCACTAACAACACTGATCCTGCTGCTTGTACTGGTCTCCAGACTGAACTCGCTACCCTGGCACAGATCGTAACTGATGTTATCACTGCTGGTAACCTCAATGGTCTTCCTGATGCTAGTGACGACACAACTAGAGATGGTCAAGTTCGTTGCCGTCGTGACACTGGTTTCCTTGTCGATGCTGTCTCCCTTGACGTTATGCAAGGTGGCGGTAACGTCTACACCCGTAAGTTCATCCAGAACTACTTCAACGCTTCTGGATCTGGTTGGGTAGAAGATGGTCTACAAGGTGAAGAAACTCAGTCTAACGCTGTCTTTAATAAGGCACGTGACATGATGATGGAAGCAATCACTAACCAAAGTGGTTATCCATACAAAGATTATACTATTACTGCTGATCCTAACCCAGGTGGTGCTTACGGTTCTGCTGGTAGTAATACTGATAACACCGACCCAGCAAACTGTTCTGATGTTCAGAGCATGATTTCTAACTTGGTTGGTATTGCCACCACGTACTTCACTCAGGGTAACCTGGAGAACTTCGTAGAAGAAACTAAGTCTTCTCACTCCACCCCTGGTGAAACTAAGTGTAAGCGTGACACTGGTCTAATCATCGATGCTGTCGCTGCTGACATCGGCAACGGTGGTAACGGTAGTGTTATTGCTGCTGCTAAGTCTTACTTTACTAAGCAAGGTGTACCCATCAGTGATGGTCTCGTAGGTGAAGAAGCACAAGCAGTTACTGTCTTCAATGTCGCCCGTGACATGATGAAGAAGGCGGTTACTAACCAACTATATGACAAAGATCTAAGCATCCTCCCAGGACCCGCTACGTATGCTGGTTATGAGAATGGTGATGCCCTTGTTCCTAACCTCCCCTCGGGTAACGCTGCTACCTGTATCGACGTTCAGGCAACTATTGACACCCTGATTGGTATTGTTACCACTGTTATCACTGAAGGCAATCTCAGCAGTCTGAACTCTGTTCAGGTAACTGGCGACATTCCTGTATTCAACTTTAACAGAGCACTCGGTGAGTGGCAGGATAACAGCATCCTAGACCTTTCTAACCCAGACAATGTTCTCTACAAATTCAATGCTGCTTCTGGTGGCGCTATTGTCCCTAGAGGTTGTTCTCTTATCGGTTATGACCTTCGTCGTACCGTCATTCGTCCTCTTTATGTTCCTGACCCCGCTGACGGATCTCAAGAAAGAACATCAATCTTCAATCTAACTGGTGGTTGTTATCTCTGGCAGTTCACTATCAAGGATGGTGACCTATCCGAGAACTCCCCACTATATGACAACACTGCCAACGTTGGTAAAGTTTACTACCAGAAAGGTCAGAACAATGCTCTCGCCATTCCAGAGTATTCTCACCACAAGATCTGTATCATGCAGTATGCTGATCTTGATGACCTGGATATCTACTACAGAAAGGTCGGTACATCGTTTGCTCTGTTCCAACCAACTATTGATGATGGTGATTTTGAGGCACTACCTCAGGAAAACAGAATTGTTGGACCTCTGTCTGACACCAGAAACATCACTAACATTAGACTTGTAAGTCAGACTGCTAGTGGTAACACAGTTATTAGAGCAAAGACTAAAGTTGCTCACGGATACTTCAAAGAGCAGTATGTTGCTGTTATCGACACAGGACTCAATGATGGTCTAAACGGTACATTTAAGGTTACCGCTATCTTTGATGACGATCCTAAGGCATTCGAGTATGAAGTACCTCTAACTCCTCAGCAACTAGGACTTGACATCAACACTGATGGTTATTCAGTACCTGATCTCAACCTAACTGCTAGAGTACAAGCAGAGATTGACTCTGTTGAATCTGCCTCTCCATATGTCTTTAACTGCTCCATTAGATCCACATGGGGTCAATGTGGTATGTGGGCAGATGGTTCTAAGGCGACTGGATTTAAGTCAATGGTCGTGGCTCAGTACACGGGCGTTTCACTTCAGAAGGATGACAGAGCGTTCATCCGTTATGATGAGTTTACTAACACCTGGAACCAGGCATCACTAACTGATGCTTTCGCTACCACTGCTTATCACACCAAGGGTGATGCTTATTGGAAGGATGACTGGAGAAACTTCCACATCCGTGCTTCTGATGACTCCTTCATTCAGTGTGTTTCGGTCTTCGCTGTTGGTTTCTTTGATCACTTCCTAATGGAAAGTGGTGGTGATATGTCTATCACCAACTCTAACTCCAACTTCGGTAACACATCTCTACACTCTATTGGTTTCAAAGGATTCTCCTTCAACCAGGATAAGGGTGGTTTCATTACCGACATCGTTCCTGTCAAGAAAGTTGATACCAGTGCTTTCAATACCACTGATCTCAAGTATTTCCCACTTTCCAACCAGGCAACCAAAGTAGTTGGTAACCAGACCAAACTATACTATTCAGGTGATGATGTTTACTCTCCATTCATCAAACCTGCTACATCTATTGATAACTACAGACTTGGTGCTCTAACCAACGATAAGTTGTTCCTAAAACTACCTAAGTTGGGTGGTGGTAACGCTATCTTTGAGTCTACTGTTTCACCTTCTGGTTTCAAGAGATATCAAGTTTCTCTAGAGACTCTAAACCCAGATTCTGTCTCTATCAACAATAATGCTCAGGATGCTTCCAACCTCATTGAGGCGAACAAAGAGTTCATTCAGGCAGAAGCATACAAGTACATTATCACTAAGTACCCAGAACTACAGACACGCCAGTCAATCACAATTCAAAAGTGTGAGAGAGACATCGGTTATCTCGTAGATGCTGTTGTACAGGATCTCCGTCTTGGTGGAAACATCAACACCATTCAGGTTGGTGAAGGTTACTACGTTGGTGGTCAACTTAGCTACATCGGACCTGAACTGAACGAGACGATTGAGGCATTTGATTATGCCAAGAATATCATGATCGCTGCTATGAGGAATTTCGACTATCTCATTAGAGATGTTGAAACTACCAGCGGTTCTTCTTACATCAACGTAGGCAATACTCAAGGTCTGCTGGTTGGTATGAGGGTTACTCAGTATGAGTACAACGCTACTAACTTCACCAACGGTAGACTGAATCGTGGTCAAGCGATTCCTGTAACTGGTGGTGCTATTATCCCACAGAACGCCTACATCAGAAAGGTTATCGACTCCGAGAAGATCGAGATCGGTAACAGTGCTCCTGTCCTAACCACAGATGCTAACGGTATTGTTACCGCTACCTTCGGTAACGCTGTAACGGCAAACACCACTCAGTCCTCGGGTGTATATCTACACTTTGAGTTCCCACAAACTGCTAGTGGTAGTGATGATGATGACAATCTCGTCGGTGGTTATACAGATCTAGTAGCAACTAGAGATAGTGATGTTCTTCAGGACACCACAGCATGGGATCCTACTGGTGATGACTGGTATCCAGAGTGTTCTAACATCGCTGCTAGTATTCAGGAATACTTTGTTAACATCTTCCTGATCCTCAACAACGGTCTAACTGCCCTTGGTGGTACTGAAGTTGATGCTCACAACCTGCTACTTTCCAACAAAGCATTCATTGCTGCTGAAGCATATGATAGAATGCTTGCTGATTACCCTGGTTTTGTTCCTCCTACAGGAGATCCACAGGATTGTAAGGATGACCTAATCAACATCATCGAAACCGTAGCGTACAACATCAAGTACGGCGGTAACGATAAAGTATATGATGGTGCTGCTCTCTATGTAACACAACCAAACCTCCTAGAGGGTGAGAGACCACAAACTATTGCTGCTTTCCTACAAGTTCGTGACATCGCTATCGATGTTATGAGAAACCAGCAAGTTCAGGTAACTGGTGCTCATGGTTTGACACAGTACATCGACTCCGCTGTGCTCCCCGATCCTAATGCTGGTCAACCAACTACATTCACTCCTCAAGGTGCTACCTATGACGGTACGACAGGTGAGATGGTACTTGACATTGGTACTCACAATCTCTCTATTGGCAATGATATTGAACTAGACAACGGTGCTCTCACATTCTATTGTGATATGGACGGTGGCGTTGCTCAGAAGTCATATCCACGTGCTGGTATTGATCCTTATGCTGGTGTACCACTCAACATTACCGCTGTAACGGCAACTACAGTTACTGTTAACGTCGGTGCTTCCCCATTCGTCTACTACACTCCAACTAACGCTAGTTACAATCCTAGCAATGGTGAGTTCACCATGGAGATTGGTAGTCACAATCTGAAGTTGGGAACTTCTATCAAACTTGCTGATAACTCCTTCACATTCACATGTGCTATGGATGGCAATCAGTCGGCGAAGACATATCCACGTCCTGGTATTGATCCATTCGCTAACACTGCTATCGAGATCACTGGAGTTACCTCAACCAGTATTACGGTCAACGTTGGTACATCACCAATCGTTTACTACACACCATCTAGCGCCAGCTACGTTCCAGCAACTGGTTTGATGGAAGTAACAATCGGTGCTCACAACCTGAATGCTGGAACATCTGTCAAACTGAAGAACAATTCGTTCTCCTTCACATGTGACCTTGACAACAACACTGCTGTTAAGACATATCCTAGAGCAAGTGGTGAAGGTGCTAACTCTGGTACTGCTGACTCGGCATATAACACTGCCGTTGAGATCGTTTCGGTAACAGCTACCACAATCACTCTTGATGTTGGTACTTCTTCTGACACATCAACACACACATTCGTAAGTGCTCTACAGGATGCTGTCATCACTGGCGGTGCTTATCCTCATACTTTCGTAAGTGCTGCTACTGATGCTCTAATCACTGGTGGTGCTTACAACCACACATTCGTTATTGGTCAACCTCAGTCTGTTACTTCTTATGGTAACGGTGCTGCTCCTTGTGCCGCTGTTGCTGCTTCTATCACTACTTTCGCTTCGATCTATACTCAAGCGGTCGGAACTCCTGGACTCCCAGGTGATCTGGTTGGTATTTCTAGAACAGAACCTGCTTTCAACGTAGCAACTAGAGTTGAACCACAACTTGATACTGCTAACCTAGCAACCCGTGCTACTCTATTCACGGTTAACACTGGTCAATCCCAGTCTGATCCACACCTATTTGAAACTGGAACTCCTATTAGACTTGTTCCAACTGTAAGAGAAGGCATTGATGCTGCTACAGTTGATAAGCGTGTTATCAGACTTCCTAAAGGATTTGACACCAACACCATTTACTATGTAATTGCTCCTGGTAGAGGTACATCACCAGAAGATTACTCCGATGGTGCTACCTACCCTGGTGTATTCACTAAGAATAACACCACCAAGATCATGCTGGCGACCACTAAGGAGAACGCCGCTGCTGGTATCTACATGTATTCGCCAGAAACGAATGCTATTGACTACGATGTTCAGATTGATCTCTATCAGTTTGTTCTGGATGAGTCTTATGATCTACACCAGTACGTATGTAACTTCCCAACTGGTCTTACCGATGTTATTGAAACAGACGTTCCACACATCTTCGACGTTCCTGGAACTTCTGACCACGTACAAAAGGTATTCTTCAGAACATTCGGTGATAACTCCACACTGCCACAGGTTACTGTCAACAGTGTAACCAGTGAGATCAATCCTAATCAGTATTACTATGTAAGATACGTAACTGCTAAGACATTTGCTGTCTTCGCTACAGAAGCTGATGCTGTTGCTGGTACTCCAAGAATCATCTTTGCTCCTGGATTTGGTACTAACTTCTATGTCTTTGCTGACAAGCGTACATCTCCTGTAAGATTTGACGCTACTAGAGACGACAGTGCCCTAACTCTTCAGGATCAAGAGACAACAACTGGTCAGTGGTACGTTCAAACCACCGATGATTATGATCCCGCTGTTAACATTCAAGCAAGAATGAATCAGTTGGGTCAAGATCTTAAGGATGCTCGTTCTAAGAACACCATCTACAAGAGACTCAAGGATGATCGTGGTGCCCTGGATAGAATCTATCGCCTACGTTATGTCATTCCTAAGTATGCTGATGGTGTACGTGATCCTCTCAACGGTTTCGTTATCAAGGCAAGAACTGACGAAACAAGAAAACTGATTCCACAGAGAATCGTACTGAAACCAATTTCTAATGGTTCACCATCTGTCGCTCTATTCAATGTAACTACTCAACTCGCTCAGGGTGGTAGTATTGATGAGCAACTAGGTCTAACTGCTGCTGAACTTGATCCTAGTTTCGACTACGATCCATATGATGCCAACCAAGTTAAGATCGTTGGTTCCGAGAAGACTGAATCTAAAGTTTCCTTCAGCATCCAGTCTGCTAGAAAGGTAACAATGTCTAGCACTGATTACCTAGAACTGACAGTATTCAACCTCGGTATTACTGATGACTCGGTAAGAAACGAGCAGTTCGTAACTATCAAGATCAACGCTCCACAGGGTGGTGCTTTCAGAACTAATACTTCCGAGAGTAATTCCCTTAACAAGATTAACTGGAATGGTTTCTCTTCTGGATTCGCTTATCTACAAGGTTACTTCAACCCAGATGGAACTGATGAGCATTACTTGATCCTTAAGGGTCTAGATGGCGATAGAGTTGAATTCAACAATGCTACTGCTACTACCCTATCTCAACCTGTACTTGACTCCGACAACGATCCTGTACTAGATGGTAACGGCAACCAAGTTCTGATCTACGCTACGCTAATGGCGAAGGCAGACAGTGCTGGTTCACCTAATAACACTCTAAGTAAGTCCGACAGAAAGGATTATCTCTACAGTGATAAGAACGCCAACGTTCTTACCATGACCCCTGGTGATAAGATCCTTGACGACGACGGTGTACAGTATGAGATTGCTTCTGTTGAGGATGTAGGTCAGGTTGAAGATTCCTTCTACATCTTTGACATTGAAGAGATCAAGCGTCGTATTCCTAACCAGCAAGAAGGTATCTACTACCTGACTTGTGTCAAGGGTAATGTTTCTCCATTCCCAACTGGTCCTGGAGTTGGCACTAACTTCCGTGGATTCAAGTTCTCCCAGCCTATTGGTCAACTGTATCCACTAGACTACAAGAATGACCCACTGTGGTTCCAAGTCCGTCCTGATGGTACTAGAGACCTCACAGTTCTTGATCCACCACCTACTGTTTGTGCTGCTGATAACTTCGTTCACGGTCTTGTTACCACTAACGACTTCAAGAACAGTGAAACCAAAGAAGTTGTTCTTGACTTCGTTGAGAACCCTGCTCTAAACAGATATGAGTACACTACTAATAAGATCGAAGCACAAGATGGTAACGCTACCTCTGGTTCTGAAGATCGTCTGATTCCTATTCACGGTGACTCCCCATATCCTACAGAGAAGAGACTATACGTCGAGCTACGTCGTCCTTCTATTGCTAGATCTGGTAACCACACATTTGAATATCTCGGTTTCGGTCCTGGTAACTACTCAACTGGTTTCCCACTCCGTCAGGAAGTTGTTCTAGCAGACATCCAAGACTTCTATGCTCAGGCAAAACGTGAAGACGGCGGTATCGTCTTCTACACGGGTCTAAACTCCAACGGTGACCTCTATATCGGTAACCGTAAGATCAACGCTATTACAGGCGAAGAGACGTTCCTTGAGAAAGCAGAACTTCTGTCATCTGAGGATGATGGTGGAGACATCGGTGGTCTGGTTACAACGTTTGAACTACCTGTTGTATTTGAACAGGAAATCACCGTTGATGGTAAGGCTAACTTCAACAACCCAGTCGAGATTAACGTCGATGAAGATGTTGATGGTCAATCACTCACAGTCTTCTCTAACGTTGACACCAACCAAGGTGGAGATCTAACTCTAGACGCTTCTGCCTTCTCTAGAAGCACGATTGCTTCTGAAGGTAACATCGTTCTACATCAGAACCAAGTCTTCTCTGCCATCTATAGAATGAACCCACGTGGTAGTTCGCTACTCTCGGGTCAAGACTATAGTATCAGAACACATGTTAACCAGGGCGATGGTAATACTCCATCTAACCAAACTCCAAACCAGGATAATTCTACTCTAGGATTTGCTGTTCA
>Ga0163109_10003451_pt1 | contig 12080 bp, 9 predicted proteins | sample CRUFie1St13metaG_FD_108704 | JGI IMG/M metagenome (GOLD analysis project Ga0163109, IMG submission 108704) | Marine microbial communities from the Costa Rica Dome - CRUD Field 142mm St13 metaG | ecosystem: Environmental > Aquatic > Marine > Oceanic > Photic zone | place: Costa Rica: the Eastern... | reverse complement strand
GGAGGAACATGTCTTAATGTTGGCTGTATTCCATCGAAAGCACTGCTAGATTCATCAGAGCACGTGTCCAAAGCAAACAAGGAGTTTGCTGAGCACGGAATTGGCGTTGGCCAAGTAACGGTTGACTTTGGACAAATGATTAAGCGAAAAAACGAAGTAGTCAAAGCCAATGTGGATGGTATCGACTTTCTAATGAAGAAAAACAACATTGACGTGCTTCGAGGAACCGGCTCCTTTGTCGACAATAAGACGATCAAGGTCAGCCACAATAAAAAATCAACCCAATATGGAGCGGACAAGGTGATTATCGCTACAGGGTCAGAACCGGCAAACCTCCCGTTTATCCATCTTGATGGAAAGCAAATTATTACGTCGACCGAAGCACTTTCCTTACCAGCTATTCCCAAGACCATGGCCATTATTGGCGGAGGAATAATAGGAGTCGAGATGGGCTCGGTATACAGTCGACTTGGTACAGATGTCACAGTGTATGAGTATGCGCCCTCTTTGGCATCTTCTATGGATGCAGATCTAAGCCGCGAGTTAAAAAAGGTGTTAACCAAGCAAGGAATAAAATTCCATTTGAGCACGTCGGTAACAGGCGTTGAGAAAAAAGGAAAAAAGGTTGCCATTGCCGCGACCCAAAAAGGAAAGGAAATCCATCAAGAGGTAGACATCTGTCTAGTTGCTGTTGGTCGAAAACCGTATACAGCTAGCCTCGGTCTAGGGGCAATTGGTGTTTCTTGTGATGACAGAGGACGAATCGAAGTAGACGAAAACCTTAGAACATCTGCTGAGAATGTTTTTGCAATTGGAGATGTTATAAAGGGTGCTATGTTGGCCCATAAAGCTGAAGAAGAAGGGGTTCTTGTGGCAGAGTATATGGCAGGCCAGAGACCACACATTCATTATGACAGAATTCCAAATGTGGCGTATACTTGGCCCGAGGCAGCAGGTGTCGGGAAAACCGAACAGGAAATTAAAGAAGAAAAGATTCCTTACAAGTCGGGTAAATTCCCGTACAAAGCTCTTGGGCGGGCTCGAGCTTCCATGGACCTTGATGGTTTTATAAAAATCCTTTCCCACAAGGAAACCGATGAAATTTTAGGTGTACATATTATAGGAGCGCGAGCTGCAGATATGATAATGGAAGGTGTATTGGCACTGGAATATCGTGCCTCCGCAGAAGATATTGCCCGTATGAGCCACCCCCATCCCACCTATTCAGAAGGGTTTAAAGAGGCTTGTTTGGCGGCAACAGAGAATAGGCCGCTTCACATGTAATATGCGTGTTCTTGTTACGGGCGCTTCGGGATTTATTGGAAGCTATGTTATGAGGGATTGTCCTGAATCCTATTGCCCTATCCCATTAAGCAGGGCACAGACAGAAAAGGGGGTCACAGCTGACCTTTTATCACTTAACGAAAAGGACCTTCTTGATCTCATTAAGAAACAGCAAATAGATGGAATTATTCACTTGGCCGCTGAAGGCAATGTTTCGGTATGTGAGCGATCCACAGAGGCTCACCGACTGAATGTAGGGGTTACTAAAAATCTTGTAGCGGCTGCGAAGCAAAGAAATCTTCCCATAATTTTTTCGTCGACTGATCAAGTTTTTTCCGGAGAAGAAGGACTGCTTTGTGAGTCAACAGTCCCTAGCCCATGTCACCAATATGGACAACAAAAACGTGAGGCCGAACACGTAGTTTTGGGTTATACCAAGGGTCTGGTGTTAAGGTTGCCCCTGGTCCTTGGCTTACATAAGGAGGGAAAGGGGTCGTTGGAGGCGATGCTAAACCATGGCAGACAGCACGGAGCGCTTAATATGTTTATTGATGAATTCCGAAGGCCTATCCATGCAATTGATGTGTCTAGAGCGCTTTGGGCGGCATTGGTCTGGAAACCTGGCATATATCATATTTCAGGCCCCAAGTTGATGTCTCGTATGGAAATAGCAAAGGAGATTACAAGTGCGATAAACGAACACTCAATACAGCTGCTTCCAGCATCTCTAAAAGAACAATCGTTTAGCTATAAACGACCGGGCCGACTTGACCTCGTTTCGAATAAATCAGAGGTTGAGGAGCTGGGAATCCCCTCGGTTTTGCAAAACATACACAAGCTAGCTTAGCATTGCACCTAGCGTGCTGGATATTCAGCGCGGTTTCGGGGTGTTTCCCATAGGGTAATGTAGAGGTCTAACGAGCTGTCGATGTGCGGGCGAAGTCTATTATAAATTACCATGGATATGTTTTCAACTGTAGGGATTAAGTCCGCGAATTCCTCCACTTCCACATTTAGGTTGCGATGGTCGAGCCTTTCGGTGACATGTGTTTTGATACAATCGTTAAGGAGTTTGAGGTCGATTAGGTAGCCGGTGTCGGGGTCTACTCTTCCAACCACTCGAACTTCTAGGTCATAGTTGTGTCCATGCCAGTTTGGATTAGTGCAAAGGCCAAAAACGGCTTTGTTTTTTTCGTCAGACCAGTTGGGGTTGTACAGCCTGTGAGCCGCATTAAAGTGGGCTTTTCGAACAACTGCAGTGAGCATAGAAGAATCAGTCATAGGCCATGAAGTTTTAAACATCCATTAATGTAACCATAACCAAAAAGGTGGCATAATGTTTAGTTTTAAGGAAAGTCTTCTACTATAATGTACAACGTTATTGGGCAAAACGAAATCCAATCAACATGGAGCAATATGTTGGCAAGTGCTCAAATCCCCCACGCCATGGTTTTGTCAGGTGATGACGGTTATGGGGGTCTATCCTTGGCCTTAAACCTAGTTGAAGCATTACTTTGCCAAACACCACGTAATGTCATCGATGCAGGCTCAAGGTCGGCCTCTTTTTTGCAGGGCTGTGGACACTGTCCATCTTGCAAGAAAATGAGAGATCTAACACACCCCGATCTTCATATTGCCCTTCCCATGTTAACTGCTGCAAGAAAAAAACAAGGCCACAAGGCACGAGGTATCCTGAATACAATGCTCAAAGCAAATCCCTATTTATCAGTAGATACCTTTTTAAATCACTTCAACACAGAAGGAAAGAAAAATGTCGCGGGCAATATCACCTCTGAGGATGTAAAACAAATATTATCCAACTTAACGTTAAGCAGTTTTGCCGGCGGGTGGAAAGCACAAATTATTTGGCACGCTGAGCGACTTGCCAAAGAGTCAAATAAGCTTCTTAAACTACTAGAGGAGCCCCCACCCAAGACATTATTTGTTTTAATTGCCCCAAACCACAAACAGCTTTTAACCACCATCTTAAGCCGTTGTCAACTTTTTCAACTAAAACCAGTCGCTTACTCGGAGATTACTCATCTTGATGATAGCGTGTTTAATGGTTCACCGCGACCTAGTGAGAATCAATGGAAAATGGCCCAGCACATTCCTGGAAAAGTTTTTGAGCAGGAAGAAGACCATGGCCAGTACGAAGAAGCAGAACAGCTGGCTAAAGAGCTCCTGGATTTATTGGCACACCCCCCAAATCCAACATCAATAAAGCATTTAGAATTGTTGGCAAAAAAGTTGAGTTCTGCGGCGGCGACCCGACAACATAAAACGTTGCGCTACGCAGCACACCTTGCAGAGGAATACAAGAAAACTGACAAGATGATGCGTGGAGAGTTAGCTTCTATCTTATCCCTAATTGCTCTAGAGGTAGGACAGAGTGTCCGGATCTCCACACGAATCATGGGCCTCTGGTTAAATCTTCACCAAAAATTCAAACTTTAACTCTTAGTTTAGTAACCAAACGGAGGTATTATGTCATGTTCGACTTCGGGGGGGTGTAGTAGTAATGGTAGCAGTGGATGCACCAAGCACAATACCTTTGATTGGTTGGCCAACTTGCCGGCCTATGATAATGGAGAACACCATTTGGTCGAAATACAGGTCGAGGGTCAGTTTCACAAACGATATGCAGAAAACAATAAAAGCCTTGAGTTATTCAGAGGTGATTGGGTGAAAATTAGGGCCCACAGGGGGTATGACTTGGGTCAAATAACCGCCTCTGGCGAATTGGCAAAACTTGGGCATCTCCGTCAAGTTCGAGAGTTAAAAGATCGGGGAAAAGGAAAAGCAAACCAGGAAAACCCATTCGATGTTTTGCTTGATAAAGCAAATGAAAAGGAAATTAAAGCACATCAAAATCAACTGGATAAACGCTTGATATATCAAAAGAAGATCCGTGATATTGCTCGGGAGATGCAACTTCCTGTAAAGGTGAGTGATGTGATTTATCGTGGAGACGGCCAACAGGCAACCGTGTACTACACCTCAGACAAGCGCATAGATTTTAGGGAATGGGTAAGGCAGGCGAGCGTTTCCCTTTCTGCTCGTGTGGAAATGCGACAAATTAGTGACCGACAAGAGGCAGGGGTAAAAGGTGGCCTTGGTCCTTGTGGAAGAGAACTATGCTGTTCGAGCTGGATGACCCAATTTGATTCTGTATCTACTTCGGCAGCACGCTACCAACAATTGGCCATAAATAATGAAAAGCTGTCAGGGCAATGTGGCCGCCTGAAATGCTGTCTAAACTTTGAGCTCCAAACCTATATTGAGGCGAAGGCGTTTATGCCCAAGCGGGTAAAGGACATAAAATCACCCAAGGGAACCTATGAGGTGGTCAGCGTGGATTACCTCAGTAAATCCATTAGCTACCGATCCCCCAGCGGTGAGCTTGTTGTGGTTAATCCTAAGGAATACAATGATTTGCGTCAGCGGGTTCAGGATGGCAAGGATGTCGAAAGTGTTTTTTCGAAAGCTAAGCATCTTTTGCCTAAGGAAAACAAGCAAGACGCACAAGTCCACTCTATGGATATGGCCGTTGAGGGTATTGATTTAGATCGTTTTGCCCGAAACCAAAAGAAGGGTCAGGGTCGTTCCAACAGGAAGGGTCGTCCATCCAGAAGAAAAAATAAACGTCGTTGATAAGAACGCATTTAACCTCTATTTTTAAGGCATGAATAGTTCTATTCCGCTAAAAGATATATTTGGAATCTCAGGGATTGCAATCTGCTTTTTTTTCTTTGCTTCATGTGAACCCAATAACGGATATTATCAGTTTTATGATGTGCCAAGTCAAGGGTGGTCTTGGGATGACAGCGTTATTTTTGTATTGAGCACAGAGGGCCAAGAGGAGCCTATACAGACCAACGATTTAAATATATCTGTTCGAATCATTGACGGACAATATGCCTACCAGAATCTAATCTTATTGTTTTCAGGAGATGGTGCAAAAGATACCCTAAGAATGCCATTGCAGGATTCGAAAGGACAGTGGCTTGGAAGCTGCACTGCGGGGGTGTGTGAGATAACCATGAAGTTGGAATCATTAAACCCTACATTGCAGGACGAAGACACCCTTATCGTACGACAATGGTCTCGTGATGCATCGCTTCAAGGATTGCTTTCTTTGGGACTTTTTACCAGCAAATAAATATCATGAATAAGAAGCCTTGCACATTTCCTGTAGCCCTGACAATTCTAGCTTTTTTCTGTTTTTCTTGTGATCAGTATACAGGCAAGTGGGAGGAATATACCATGACTTTGAAGGATGGAGAAGGAAATATAAACTATCAAATTCCCGATGACATACCGAATTGCACGGAAGCCTTATTACAAGCTGAGAGCGGCCAGCGTCTGCTTGCTGAACACTGTAACCGCTATCGCAACTTATATTTTGTACTCATAGAGCATGAAAAAGAAGCCTTTCATTCAGATTCCTTAGACCCCTTTATGTCCTTTTCAACACGTTGCCTTAATCGATTAATGAATGACGGCGCGGCAACATCCATGAAGATTTTAGACAAGCAAATTGACACGTTAGATAACGGACATATTGTGTTGACTGCTGAGCTCTTTGGTTATATGGGAGAGGATAACCCCATCTTTTATTTTCACCGAACACTAGATGCTGGTGCGTCTTTTGTTGAGGCTACTGCCTGGACACGCGGGGAGAAAAGGAGGTTGGAGCATGGAGATAAGTTGCGTAAGGTGATCTCTTCGATTAAGTACACAAATCCGTGATTTTTTATAAGCTCTACTTATTGATAGGCCTTCTAGAGGTTGTGTTAGAGTTTCTAGGATTGCCCTCTGGGGTTTTTGCGGTAAAACCCATGTTAATGCCCCTTTTGGCCCTTGCTTTTTGGCAAGAAAGCATCCCAAGGCACCCATTTAAAATGGTGTTGTTAGCAGCAATTTTATTTTCCTGGATTGGGGATGTAGCTCTGTTATTTCAATCTAATAGCCCCTACTATTTCATACTTGGTCTTTGCGCTTTTTTGATTGCACATGTGTTGTATGTATGGGCCATGAGGCCTGGGCTTGAGTTCAGTTTGGCTAACCGCCTTAGAAGAATTGTGACCCTCGTTGCCGTATTGGTCTTAACCATTTTATTGGTGTTTTATTTTGAGCGAGAAGGCAATGAAGCGTACAGCGGCTTGGTGCGCTTTGCCGTGCCTCTTTATTCGTTGGTTCTAGCGTTAATGGTGCTTGCTGCAGCCCACCAGGGTAGCGGAAGCGAGCGTTATTCAATATTGATTTTTAGTGGTGCCTTGCTTTTTATGCTTTCTGATTTGCTCATTGCCTTGGGCGCTTTTTCAAACGCCCTTGCCTTTTTGTCAGCGTCCATAACATCTGGAATCATTATGGCCACCTACATTTTAGCTCAATTTTTGATTATCCGGGGCATGGTGTCTTACCACGAGCGGGTCGGCTAAATCAATTATATTACGTTATGCTCAATTACAAAGGCTACCAATTCAATACACCAAACGATTATTTTACCCATTTGTTAAAGGAAAATGGCATGCCCAACATCCTCAGTGATTTTGCCGAAGAAACCATAACGGTTGGTGGGGCTTCGGTTCATTTACGCGTCTTAAGAACAAATGAGGATGCCCCAACTGCTGTTTTTATACCAGGTACAGCTACGTATGCCATGTGTTATGCTGAATTCCTCCATGCTTTATATACGGCGGGGATGAATGTTGTTGGTCTTGATCCTCGCGGCCATGGTCAAAGCGATGGATTACGGGGGCACTATACCATCCAGTCTATAATGGAAGATGCGGAGCACGCAATACAATATGCTAAACAAAATTTTTCTGGACCGGTGCACCTTATAGGAAGTAGTCAGGGTGGGATAACAGCCCTTTACCTAGCAACAAAGGGCGTGTCGGTTGATAGTGTTGTTTGTCAAAACATTGCGGATTTAACGGCTAAGGAAGCTAATCAGTTAAGCCGCTTTCCGTGGTTGGGAAGACTTGGCAAACCGATGCTGAAGCTTTTTGCTCGCCTTATTCCCAAAGCAAGAATCCCAATCCACTCCTATTTAGCCCTGTATAAGGTGAGGGTGAAGCACTTCGGGAATGCACGCCGTTTTATGCAGGAAGACCCCTTAGCACTTGAGCACATAACACTAGGCACACTGGCCTCCCTGGCAAGCACCCATCTGCCCAACCCCCTTGCGGCGATTACTTTGCCTGTTTTCGTTTTTCAGGGCGATGCAGATGAAATTTTTCCTGTTGCTTACACCCAGCACCTTGTAGATGCCATAGGCTCACCCTTAAAAAAGTTTAAGGTTTATCCTAATAGAGGGCATGGTATTATGGTCAATGAGCCGGGTGAAGTGGCTCATGATGTATTTGATTGGATAAAGGGCCTAAGGGACTAGATCCTTCGAACACAAATCCCTAACGGATTCGATGTTTTGACCTTTAATGCGTTAATTTTTTGTTTGAGGGCAAGCATTTTTAATGTCTCTTCTTCGCTAAGTACAGCATCTTTATAACGCATTTCCCACTCAAACTCTAATTGTTGGTGTAATTCCCACTCAAACCACTGGATTTCTCGGTCAACATCGCTTTTATAAGTCTGGTCGATGCCCACGATAGGACCTGATCGTTTTCTCCATCCCTCGAGGGATAGGGACTCATAGTTTTGGACAGCACTATACTCCGACAGGTAGATCGATGTACAATGTTGGGCGATTTCAATGTCGCTGTCATGGATAAGCTTCTCGGATTGAGCGCTTCCCTCTCGGAGCCGAGCAAATATTTTTTGGTGAAGTGGGGTTTGTAAATCTTCATCAGCCAATGAGTCCAATACAAAATGGGTCACAGAGCGCTCGTCATCATAGGGCCTGTGTCCGTGCTCAACAAGTATTCTAATAAGATTTAGCTCTCTAAGGGCAAGGTTGAGGTAAAGATCTTCGAGGTATTGTTGGGGTCTTGTTTTCCTTGAACTGTAAGGTTTCGTTAATGCCGAAACGGATTTATGCCCACTGGGACTAACCTTTGTGGCCCCTTTTATCCGACGGAGCTCTCCATGTAAAATCTCTTCATCTATGGATAACTCATGCCCAATTTGTTTGATATAAATTCCACGTTGAATAGGGCTAGTAACATAAGAAACTAAGCTAAGAAGTTGTTCAACCTCAACCGCCTTGCGCTGGGGGTCTAGGGTCGATGCAATGCCCGCCACTAGCGACAACTCATAGTAGATGGCATCTTGGGCCTTTGTGCTGATGTGATCGGCTAGGTGTTGTCCGCCAAACTTGTGTATGTAACTATCGGGATCGTGATCTTCTGGTAACAAACATACCTTTGGAAACAAACCCATTCGAAGACAAAGCTCTATACCCTTTTTTGCCGCTCGCTGTCCTGCACCATCCCCATCGAACAACAAGACCACATTTTTGGTGAAGCGTTTTATTTTGTGGATATGACCCTCGGTAAGGGCCGTTCCAGAGGCAGAAACCGCTTCTTCAATACCCGCTTGATGAAGGGCGATAACATCGGTATACCCCTCGGTTAGAATAAGGCGGTCCTTATCACGAACGGCTCTTTTTGCTTGATATAATCCATAAAGGACGTTGCTTTTATCATAGACCTCGGTTTGAGGAGTGTTGATGTACTTGGGCCCCTTTCCGTCACCCTTTAAATCTCGCCCACCAAACCCAAGCACTCGGCCATTCGTGTCAATGATGGGAAACATTAGTCTCCCACGAAAGAAATCAAACGTTTTTTCTTCCCGCTTTACAATTAGGCCGGCATCACTCAAAACCCCCTCATCAAGTTTATGTACCTGAGAGGCCTGAAGTAGACCATCCCACCCCTTAGGGGAAAGGCCCAGTCCAAAGATTTCTTGAGCCTTTGGGCTGATACCCCTTGACTTGATATACTCTCGAGCAATCTTGCCATCAACCTCATGTTGTAGTATGGATATATACAAGTTTTTAGCCCAATCCAAGGCCACATACATTTTTTCTTTTTTGCTTAATAATTGTACTTGCTCAGGGCTTTGAGCCTCTTCAATAAGTTCGACATTATATTTTTTCCCTAGAAGTTTTATCGCCTCAATGAAGGTGAGTTGCTCGTGATCCATGACAAACCGCAGGGCGTTACCAGATTTTCCACAACCAAAACATTTGTAGATACCCTTGTTGGGAGAAACCATGAATGATGGAGTTTTCTCGTCATGAAAGGGACAGTTTGCCTTATAGTTTGAACCACTTTTTTTAAGCGTCAAATAGTCTGACAATACGTCAATAATGTCTAGTGCGCCGAGCACTGCATTAACGGATTTTTCAGAAATTTTTGGCATAAAGTGAAATATTAAAAAACTTTTTTACCGTTTTAATTGTATTAGTACTGTCCATTGTCAATAATGGATAACAATTTTGGTTTTTGTTTTGGTTCGGTGTTGAGGTCCCTCTTGGTAGGGGCCTCAACTATTTTAGGTCATAGAAAACCAAAATACTAGGATTCCCGCTAATTATTATCACTATTTCTTTTCAGGGGGATAAGCAATTCGTATGTGGTGAATGTTATTGAGTCTTGATTTAAAGGCGGCTTTACACAAATTAATCTCTTGGATTGTGATATTTGATTCCCTAAACTGGCCCTCCTGCATTTGTTTGTCAATAACCTTGTCCACCATAGCAGATATGCTTTCTTCATCAGGGGCTTCTAGGCTCTTGGAAGATGCCTCTGCGGCATCTGCCATCATGAGTATTGCCTCTTCCTTGGTTTGTGGTGGTGGGCCAGGATATTTATAATCACTTTCTCTGGTTTCATCATCGTCTCGCAATGATTTTTGGTAAAAGTATTCGACCCTGCTATCGCCGTGATGGGTTAAAATAAATTGTTGTAGTGTATGGGGTAGACGATACTCTTTAGCCGTTACTAACCCCTGAGTGACATGTTCGATAATTTTTTGTGCACTAATTCTTGCCGCAAGCCGTTCGTGCGGGTTTTGCCCGGGATGTTGGTTCTCAATAAAAAACTGTGGATCATTCATTTTGCCCACATCGTGATACAATGCACCAACTTTTACTAAAAGGCCATCTGCACCTATTGTTTCAGCCGCATATTCTGCAAGATTTGCAACCTGTAACGAATGCTGGAAGGTGCCCGGGGTTTCATTAGAAAGCTTTTTAAGTAGGGGCTTGTTTATATCCGAAAGTTCAACTAAGCGCAATTCAGACAACGCGCCGTAGAGTCGCTCAAACAAAAGGATTATGGGAAGGGCGAGAAAGGTAAGAAAGGATTGAACAGCCACATCTGAGAGCACCCATAGGGCATCTACGCTGATTTCAGCCCCACCTAACATAAAGAGAAGGGTTTCAAACCCGGCATTAATGGAGAGAACGAGTAAACTAAGCCGCAGAAAATCTGACCAATATCGAATGGTTTTAACCCAATAGATTACCCCTACCCCAACAACTAGGTGCCGGATAAGGAAGGCCCAACTATCACTGACAATGATGGAGGACAGGCCTGCTGTTGCTAAAAGCACAACCAATGCCGATTCACGGTCATAAAAAGCTAAAATAACCACAGGGGCAATGGCTAGTGGTATAATAGAAAGGTGTTCAGGGATATATAGTTCAGTAAAAACGGCTGTTAAACAAAACAGGCCAATAAGTGATGTTGTGACAATGTTCAGCCGTATACTGAAGGCATGTTTGGTCGCCGACTTGCTTACCGCTACCCCGCCGCCGAATAAAATAAGAACAATGAGCAGGAATTTGGCAAGATCGATACGAAAGAGCTCGGTGTCTGACAAGAGACTGTCCTTCGACTTTGTCCGCAAAATTTCCAGGGCCTGCACCTGGTCAGGACCAACTTTTTCACCCTGAGCGACAATCAGCTCTCCTTTTTCATAATGCTCTTTAACGGAGTCAATGGAAAGCATGGCCCGCTGTATATCCAGTTGAACCTCTGCGCTATTCTTTCTGTATTTCCCCATGTCCAGCGTTGATAGGGGGTGTTTGGGCAAGGCATTTTCCATCATGGTTTTAGACCATTCATTTTTTGAGGAAAACAACTCCCAACCGGGCAAGCCGTCTAGAATCTCTTGATCAAAGAAAAGGTCTTCCCCCTCAAAGGTTGCCATAGAAAGAAGCTGGCTCAAGGACAATACTTTGTTGTTTAACAGAAAACGAGCATCTAGCTCTAAAGAGAATGTCGGACTCAAAACAATGGCATGTTGTTGATAATAAGACCGTATATATTCTTGTCCAAACCTGACCATTGAAAGGCTATCAGAAGAAGGATATTGTTTTTCAGCCTCCTCTTTTCGCATAGACTCGTAGAAGGCACTTATAACACCCTGAATATCCGAAGCTGAACTATCTGGTGATGGCTGAAGTTGATCTAAAAAACGCCTTTTTTCCTCTTGAAACAACAGGCTAAACTCAACATTGTATAGCGCAATATGTTGGCGCACGGAGGCGGAATCATCAAAAAAAAGAGGAATAGGAAATTGCCTTTTGATTTCGGCAACATCTTGACTTATATCTGTGGAATCTCTTAAAATGTCAAAGGCAAAGGGTGCCACAAGGTCTTGGCCCTGCCAAATTTCCCCACTTCCCGCGGTATCTAGAACAAGGGAATGTCTAGGCGATGTAAAAGCGATAATGCCTGCCCACAACAAGATACAGGCCCCAAGGGATAAATAGCCACTAAGAGAAACGGGTTTTGATTTCTGCATTTCTCCATGCAATTTAAGTACTTTAGGCCTTTCAAAGGATATTAAATTTTCAATATGAAAGATGTTTATATTTT
>Ga0163109_10003449_pt1 | contig 12082 bp, 10 predicted proteins | sample CRUFie1St13metaG_FD_108704 | JGI IMG/M metagenome (GOLD analysis project Ga0163109, IMG submission 108704) | Marine microbial communities from the Costa Rica Dome - CRUD Field 142mm St13 metaG | ecosystem: Environmental > Aquatic > Marine > Oceanic > Photic zone | place: Costa Rica: the Eastern... | reverse complement strand
GCATCACTAATAGGATCAAATTCAATTTTAAAAGATTCATTTATATCCAAAATTGTTCCATTATTTGATTTGGGACTTGTTTCTTTCATTATTCCTATCAATATAGAAAAATAGTGTGTTTGTAATCCTAAATTCAACACTTTATAATCCTATCTCAAAGTCTGCCAATTCAAAGAAATGAATGTTGCAATCGTAGGTGCTACCGGTTACGGAGGTATTCAAGCAGTAAATCTTTTAAGGAAAAATAAAAATTATAAAATTTCATTTTTAGGGGGTAATAAAACTTCCGGAACAAAGTGGAATGATAATTTCCCCTTTATTAATATTGATTCAGATCCTTACATAGAAAAAATATCAGTTGATAATATCTCAAAAAATGCAGATATAGCAATGCTTTGTTTGCCAAATGGTCTATCTTCTACATTGACAAGAAATTTATTAGAAAGAGGAGTTAAAGTTATCGATTTATCAGCTGATTATAGATATAAATCATTAGATGAATGGAAGAAAGTATATTCAAATGAAGCTACTATTTATAAAAGGAATGATGAAGATTTATGCAAAGAGGCAGTTTATGGTCTTCCTGAAATAAATAAAGAGGCCATTTCAAAAGGAAGATTAATTGCATGTCCAGGATGTTATCCAACATCTGCTCTTATTCCACTAGTTCCTTATCTATCCCAAGGAATTATTGAAAATGATGGAATAGTAATTGATTCTAAAAGTGGAACTTCTGGAGGGGGTCGAGAACCTAACCAAAAACTGCTCTTATCTGAATGTGGAGAAGGTTTATCAGCATATGGATTAATAAACCATAGACATACTTCCGAGATCGAACAAATAGCATCATTAATATCAGGAAATAAGATAGAACTGCTTTTTACCCCTCATTTGGTTCCAATTGCCAGGGGTATGCATTCAACTATATATGGGAGATTAAAAGATCCTGGTTTGACTTCTGATGATTGCCGAATTCTTTTAGATAATTATTATAGAAATTTTAAAAATATTAAAGTTTTACCTGTAGATTCATATCCATCCACAAAATGGGTCAGAAATACAAATCAAATTTACCTTTCTGTAAAAGTTGATATTAGAAATGGAAGAATTATTATTTTATCTGTAATTGATAATTTGTTAAAAGGTCAAACTGGTCAAGCAATTCAAAACTTGAATATAATGTGTGGATTTTCGATGGATGATGGTCTCGATTTAAGTATTAACTTTCCATAAAATTACTTCTTATTAAAAAACCAGCATGAGAAATTGATTGAGGTAAAATTATATGCTCAAGCCTTTGTATTTTTTCAGTGAGAGTTTCAATATTGTCTTCATTTAAAACTGATAAAGCAGCTTGCATTATAAGTAATCCACTATCTACCTCCTCATTAACAAAATGTACTGAACAACCTGTTATTTTTGAGCCATTTAATATTGAATCCTTTATCGCTGAACCACCTTTATATGCAGGAAGTAGTGATGGATGAATATTTATAATTCTATTCTTAAATTTACTTATAAAAAATGGTGTGACTATTTTCATCCAGCCAGCCATCACAACTAGTTCAACATCGTAATGAATTAAAGTATTTATTATTTCTAATTCGAATAGCTCTTTTTCAGAAAAGTCTTTTCCTTGAATGATCCTATAAGGTATATCTACTTTAATCGCTCTTTCTATACAACCTGCATCATCTTTGTTAGTTATAAGAACTTTTATATCTATATCTAATTCTTCTTTTTCTGAGAGATTAATTAACTCCTGAAAGTTTGTTCCTTTACCAGAAGCAAGTACACCTATTTTTAATTTTGGTGAAAAGCTTCTAAATTCTGATATCTCAGGAGAAATTATGTAATTAAATGATTTATCCAAAGTTCTTTGTTTTATCCAATGATAATTTTATATGAAATAAAAAAAACCTTCTTTTTAAATTGTGTATATTCAAAAACATATTTATTTGAAGATAATAATTTAAACAAATTTAAATGATTCAAATCTATGTACTATTGATATAGATATAATTAAAAAAATAAATAAAAGAAACAAATATATAAAATGAATGCAGATTTGAACTCTTGGGATAAATTTTGTAATTATCTTTGGTTTGATAAAAAATTAAATATTTGGTTAGATATAAGCAAAATTAATTTTACAAGTAAAGAAATAAATAATTTAGAAGAGAAATTTATAGATGTATTTTCATCAATAAAAGAATTAGAAAATGGTGCAATATCAAATATTGATGAAAATAGACAAGTTGGACATTATTGGCTTAGAAATCCTTCAATTTCTCCATCATCAAAAATAGGAGAGGAGATTAATGCAGAGATCAATGCAATCTCTGAATTTGGAAAACAAATTTTAAATGGAGATATTAAGAATAAGAATAATCAGAACTATACTGATGTTCTTTGGATAGGAATAGGAGGAAGTGGTTTAGGACCATTACTTATTACAGAATCACTGCAGAAGTGTTCTAAAGGCTTAATTTTTTCTTATATCGATAATGTTGATCCTTTTTTAATTAGTGAAAAGTTAGAAGAGTTATCTGAAAAATTGTCCACAACATTATTTGTAGTAGTAAGTAAATCAGGTGGTACTCCTGAACCTAGAATTGCTATGAATATTATTAAAAGTCATTGCGAAAATAATTCTCTTGAGTGGAATTCTAATGCTATAGCTATAACTATGAATGGTAGTAAGTTATTTAATAAAGCCACTTCTGAAAATTGGTTAAAAATATTTAATTTACAAGATTGGGTGGGAGGAAGAACAAGTATTACAAGCTCTGTGGGATTACTTCCATTAGCTCTTATTAATGAGAATATATTTGATTTTATTAGAGGTGCATCATTAATGGATGAGGCCACACGTATAAGTGATTTTAAAAATAATCCTGCAGCTTTATTATCATCTGCATGGTATTTAACTGGCAATGGCGTAGGAAAAAGAGACATGGTCGTATTACCTTATAGAGATAGGTTGCAGGTATTTAGTAAATATCTCCAACAACTAGTAATGGAATCATTAGGTAAGAAATTCAATAGGAATGGTGAAGTAGTTCATCAAGGCATTTCCGTTTTTGGCAATAAAGGATCTACAGATCAACATGCTTATGTTCAGCAACTGAGAGATGGTATAGATAATTTCTTTTGTATTTTTATTGAATTATTAGATTCCCCATCTACTAATATTTTTGATAAAAAAGAGCATCCTAAAGAATATCTTTCTGGTTTTTTACAAGGAACCAGATCAGCACTATCTAGTGAAAACAGACAAAGTATCACTATCACATTAGAGAAATTAAATTGTTTTTCATTAGGTGCCTTAATCGCTTTATTTGAGCGGACTGTATCTTTCTATGCAGAATTGGTAAATATAAATGCATATGATCAACCTGGAGTTGAAGCTGGAAAGAAAGCAGCGGCAAACATTATAGAATATCAACGAAAAGTAACTAATTTATTAGAAGAAGGAGGAGAATATACTATAAATGACATAACATCCTTATTTGATAATTCAGTAAGTGAACCTATATTTTTCATTCTCCGTGAAATGTGTTTTGGTAATGATGATTATTTAGTTAAGGGCGATTGGTCAAATCCAAACTCATTAATTTTTAAAAAAATAAAATCTTAAATAACAATATTCATAATTTTTCCCTTAACAATAATTATTTTTCTTATTTCTTTATCTTTAGTCCATTTTAATATGTTTGGTCTTTTAAGAGTCAATTTTTTAATTTGATCTTCATTCATATCATTATTAATATTGACTTTGTCTCTAACTTTTCCATTCACTTGTACCACTAGTTCATATGAATCTTCCTTTAGTGCTTCTGCACTATAGGAAGGCCATTGTTCTAAATGTACAGAATTTTTAAATCCTATAAGATGCCATATTTCTTCTGCAATATGAGGGGCAAATGGAGCCAACAAAATGCAAAATGTTTTTAAAGCATCCTTTTTTAAATTATTATTTACTTCATTAATAGAATTTGATAGTGAATTATAAAACTTCATTAGTTCGGAAATCGCAGTATTAAATTGATTATTTAATATGTCATTCGAGATTTCTTTTATAGCAATGTTCATTGACTTTATTAAAGATTTTTCTTTATCTGGATAGGACTTCATTTTACTATTTATATTTTTTGCACAATTTATATAAAGTTTCCAAATCCTGCTTAAAAATCTAAATTGACCTTCAACATCATTATCTCCCCATTCCAAATCTTTTTCTGGTGGTGCTTTAAATAATATAAACATTCTTGCTGTATCTGCTCCATATTTGTTAATTACTGATTCAGGGTCTATTCCATTATATTTTGACTTTGACATCTTTTCGAAAAGAACTTCCAGTTTAGTATTGTCAATTGGATCTGTTGGATTTGATAGATTAGTAATTTCGGAAGGAGAAACATATTTTCCGGTTTTATTGTTTTTATAAGCTGCGGCCTGAACCATACCTTGCGTTAATAGTTTTTTGAATGGTTCATCAATTTCAAATAATTTATTATCTCGCAAGGCTTTAGTGAAAAATCTTGCATATAACAAATGTAGTATTGCATGTTCTACTCCTCCAACATATTGATCTACAGGCAACCATTTATTAATTTCAATTTTTTCAAATGGCTTGGTTGAACATTTTGAAGATGGATATCTTAAAAAATACCAAGATGAACACATAAAAGTATCCATAGTATCAGTTTCTTTTCTTGCAGCCTTACCACATTTTGGACATGTTGTATTTATCCAATTATTATCAACTAAACCTTTAATCTTGTTACCCGATATTTCTATATCCTTTGGTAAGGAAACAGGTAATTCCGATTGTTGTAAAGGAACAGAACCGCATTTTTTGCAATTAACTATGGGTATCGGACATCCCCAATATCTTTGCCTAGAAATTAACCAATCTCTTAAACGATATTGAATCTTATTTTCGGCCCATCCATTATTTACTCCATCCTCTGAAATTTTTAATTTAGCAACATTATTAGCTATACCATCATATTGATTTGAATTAATAAGATAACCATTTTCTACATAAGCATTATCAAGTTCTTTACTTATTTCACTTTTATCCTTTTTTATAACTTGTTTAATATCAATATTGTTTTTTTTAGCAAATTCAAAATCCCTTAAATCATGAGCAGGTACACCCATAACAGCTCCTGTACCGTACTCATCAAGAACATAACTTGCCACCCAAATTGGGAGAGGTTCAGAATTAACTGGGTTTATAGCTATTAAACTAGTTTTTATTCCAATTTTTTCAAGTTCATTATTTTTATTTTCTTTAATATATTTTTTTAGTTTTTCTATATCTTGTAAAATTGCCTGTTCAGAAATATTTTTAATTAATGAATGATTAACAGAAATTGCTAAATAAGTAACTCCAAATAAAGTATCTGGTCTTGTTGTAAATACAGTTAATTTATCTTCTAGATTATTATTGATATTAAAAGTAATATTTGTACCAATTGACTTTCCAATCCAGTTATCTTGCATTATTTTTACTCTTTCTGGCCAGTTGTCTAATTTTTCTAAATCATCTAATAACTCATCTGCATAATTAGTAATCCTTAAAAACCATTGTTTTAACAATTTCTTTTCAACTATTGCTCCAGATCTCCAAGATTTACCCTCTGAGTCAACTTGTTCATTTGCTAAAACTGTATTATCTACAGGATCCCAATTAACTTCAGATTCCTTTTGATATACAAGACCTGCCTTGTATAACTCTAAAAATAAATATTGTGTCCAAATAAAATAATTTTCATCACAAGTTGCAAATTCCCTATCCCAATCAACTGATAATCCCAAAAGCTTTAATTGTGACTTCATATGTGCGATATTTTTTTTAGTCCATACAACTGGACTAATTCCTCTTTCAATCGCAGCATTCTCTGCAGGTAAACCAAATGCGTCCCAACCCATTGGATGTAAAACAGATTTTCCCTTAAACCTCTGAAACCGAGCTATTAAGTCTGTAATAACATAATTTCTAACATGACCCATATGAAGATTACCTGAAGGGTAGGGGAACATTGATAAGGCATAAAACTTTTCGCTATTCTCAGTTAATTCATCGGTTTTATATAAATTATTTTTTGTCCATATTGACTGCCATTTTTTTTCTATCTCAGATGGATTATATAAATTGTTATCAGCTTCATATTGTTGATCAGGAGAAATCACTTAATTATTTTGCGTTAAATTATTATTTTAATATCCATTGTATAAAATAGAAATAGATTGTTAAAAGGAATAATTTATAATTAAAATTAATAATATTATCTAAAAATGAAAAATATTAATTTTGAGAAATATCAAGGCAATGGCAATGATTTTATAGTTATTGATTCTAGACGAAATGATTTATATAAAGAAAAGAAGACAAATAATTATTTTGACATAAAAAAAATTTGCAATAGACAATTTGGTATTGGAGCAGATGGTGTGATTTTTATAGAAGAACCTGATCATGATAATTATGCAAAAATGATAATCTTCAATTCTGATGGTTCTGAAGCTCAAATGTGTGGAAACGGAATTAGGTGTTTAGTTGAGTATCTTCATATAAATGATTCAATGAGTAAAAAAAATATTGATTATAAAATTGAGACTAAAGCAGGATTAAAAATTGCTAAATACATAAATGAAGAAATTACAGTAAAAATGGGAGTTCCAATTTTTGATAATCAAAATATTCCAACAAAAATTGAAAAAAAAATAAATTCAATTCCTGCACACGATTTTATGGAGAAAAATTTTAAAAACAAAGGTTATGCCGTAGGAATGGGAAATCCTCATCTAGTATTCTTTGTTCAAGACTTAGAGTCAATAGATCATAATGTCCTTGGGCCTAAATTTGAAAAAAATGAATTATTTCCGGAAAAAACTAATGTTCATTTTTGTCAAATCTTAAATAGAGATAATATCAAAGTTAAAGTATGGGAAAGAGGTGCAGGACCAACTTTGGCCTGTGGAACAGGTGCTTGTGCAATTCATGTATCAGCATATAAATTAGGCCTTTGTAATTCACAAACCATAGTAACTTTGCCAGGAGGTGATCTTAAAATTGATTGGTCAAAAGACGATTGTGAAGTAATGATGACCGGTAATGCTAAAAAGGTTTTCACAGGATCAATGTTAATAAATTAATGGAAAATAATTTTATTTATTTAGATAATGCATCTACAACTCCATTATCTGAGAATGTTTTAAATATAATGAATTCAACTTATAGGAATTATTGGCATAACCCATCATCAACATATGAACTTGGGATAAAATGCTCTACATATCTTGAAAAAATTAGATCTCAAATTGCATATATATTTGAAGCAGAACCGGAGGATATAATTTTTACATCTGGTTCTTCGGAATCGACAAGTATTGTATTTAGTAATATTAATAAGACTACTCAAAAAGGGAAAGTTGTCATTTCTAATGTTGAACATCAAGCAACAAATATATGTGCTAATAAATTAAGAAAACAAAACTGGGAAATATGTAAATGGAAAGTGAATGATGATGGAATTTTAAATATTTCTAATATTGATAAAACGTTAACTAAAGAAACTAAGCTTGTATCAATTATTTGGGGACAAAGTGAAATTGGGACAATACAACCTGTGCAATATATAGGTTCAAAATGTGAAGAATTAAAAATAATGTTTCATATAGATGGAACACAAATATTATGTAATGGAATATTCAGTTGGAAAGATCTTAAATGTGATTTTTTAAGCTTATCTGCTCATAAATTTGGAGGTCCAAAAGGTATCGGTATTCTTTTAACAAAAGAAAATTCTAGACAAATTTTAAAAAATAAAGACATATCACTTACTCATGAATATTCAATTAGACAAGGCACACAAGCTTTGCCATTAATCGCTGGAATGTATGAATCAATAAAGAATATTAAAGGAAAAATAAAATTATATGATTATTCAACTGAATTTACTTCTAGTAATGTAAATAAACTTAAAAATTATTTTTTCCAAAAAATCAAGGATAATAAACATATTAAGATTACGGGCAGTATTAAGCATAGACTTCCGAATCATATTTCATTTCTAATATTTAATAAAAGATTAAAGGCTATAAGGGCTTATAAGATAATTAATTTCATGTCAGCAAATAAAATAGCAATAAGTAGTGGAAGTGCCTGTTCAAGCTCATCTGGGAAACCTAGCTCAACACTTAAAAATATTGGTATTAAAGATGATGAACTATATTCAAATATTCGTGTTACTTTAGGATCAATTAACAATAAGTCAGAAATAGATAAATTTTTAGAACTTATTCAAATATGTATTGACAAATTTTAATGGAAACTAATTACAGACTACCTAAAGACTTAAACGAATCTCTAAAAAATATGGAGGATTCAATTATTCCAAGTTTATTAGATTCTTGTAAAAGATTTACTATAGAATTTAATTTTGAAGGATTGAAATTTAACAGAATTGGCATAACTATTTACAAGATTTTAGCTAAAAATAATAATGTTTTCATAACATTTGCTGATCAAGGTGCAGTAGCTCTAGCTCAAAGAGACTATCCAGATATTAAAGATAAAATCTTTACTTTTAAATCATTTAATGAATCAAAAAATATTAATAATATTGATAGTGCAATGATTTCGATGCTGCCTCAACCTTATGATTTCGATTCATTTGAACCTATGACCGATAATTATCAAGGATCTCATTATTCATTAAATCCAAAATTTGAAGATGCGAATATTGGTATAGGAAGTGTTATTAGAGAGAGACGTAAAAACTTTGTCAAAACATGGAAAAATATTTATTTTCTACAACCCTTAAATAAAGCGGCTCTTATGCATATTTATCCAAATAACTGGTTGCTTTTTAAAGAAGAAAACAAAAAATATTTTTTTAGAAAAGAATTTGAAATTAAACCCGACAATGAATCTATTTTTGTAAATTTATAGATTGAATGTGAAAAAAATTTATTATTCATTTATCTTATTTGTTCTTGTATTATTTTCATCTCCTTTCTTAATAAGATATCTACTATCAAATCAAAAAATAAATATTTTAAATAGTATTTATTTTAATTTCCCAAGAATAATTACTAAATATAAAAAATGTCCAGCTTATGATGCTTTATTGAATCAAACACTTGATGATTCTTTTAGCGTATCAATAATCAATAATAACGGCACAATAATTAGTTCGTTTAATGATGATGTTCCAAGATTGCCAGCATCAAACCAAAAATTATTTTCATCAGCTTATGTATTAAGTAAATATAAATTAAAAAATAATTTAAAAACTTCTTTATTTAAAAATAATAAAAACAATTATTATTTAATTGGTCAAGGCGATCCAGATCTGAATTATGAAAATATAATTGAACTAATTTCAAATATTAATGAAAATAAAATTATCAATTTAAATATTGTAGAGATTGATTCAAAATTACGTTGGCCAGATGGTTGGACAAATACTGATAAAATTTACGATTATGGGTCTCCAATAACATCTCTCGCAATAGAAAGTAATCACAATAAATATGAAGATATTTATGCTTTAAAAATTTTTATTAAAAACTATCTAGAAAATAAATTTCAAAAATCAAAAATAAATATAAATTTTTATGATTCAAAAAAAATATTCTATTTAAAAGATACTATCGAGATAAAAAAAATATATTCAAATCCAATTCTTTCATTATTAACACTAGTAAATTCTGAAAGTCATAATTTTACAGCAGAATCTCTCTTTAAAAATGCTTCAAATACATGGAACGATAATGATTATATGAAATTAAAAAAATGGTTAGAAAATAAAGGTCTCCCAGTAACTAATGCATACTTTGCAGATGCTAGTGGATTGTCAAGAAAAAATAAAATCTCATCAAAGTTAGTTGTACTTTTTTTAAATAAAATTAGATATTCTAATGATTTTCAAGCTTATCAATCTACACTTTCAATTACTGGAGTAAGAGGAACATTATCTAAACGATTTGTAAATAGTGAATTATCTGGAAAATTTTTTGGAAAAACTGGAACTCTCTCAAATGTCTTTGCATTATCTGGTTATTTATATAAAAACGAGAAACCAATAATAATAAGCATCATCCAAAATTCAAATAATATTGATAAAGAAAAAACATTTAAATTATTAAGTGATATTTATTACATGGAATCATGCAAATAAAAATATTATTTAAAATGCTCTTTTAGATCCCTTTCAACAGATGGAGGCACCATATGATTAATTTCACCACCAAATTTTGCTACTTCCTTCACTAAAGAACTACTTAGAAAACTAAAATTTGTATTTGTTGATAAAAATATAGTTTCAATATCATTGTTTAGAGATTTATTTGTATGCGCAATCTGTAGTTCATACTCAAAATCACTCATAGCTCTTAAGCCTCTTAAAATAAGGTTAGCTTTTAAATCCTTTGCACAATCAACAGTGAGACCTGAATAAGAAATAACTTCAACATAATGTAAATGCGCAAGAGAGTTTTTTATCTGTAATATCCTTTTTTGAAGATTAAATGTTGGCGTTTTAGAAGTATTTTCTAAAACAGCAACAACAACATTTTGAAATAATTTTTCAGCCCTTTCAATTAAATCAATATGCCCGTTTGTTAATGGATCAAATGTACCAGGATAAAGAATTTTCATAAATTTATTATGATCAAATAAGAAAGTTAGTTAAAATAAGTTTATTAGATAAAACAATTATGACATTAAATCTAGAAGCAAAAAAAATCTTATTAAGAAAAATACCACATGGATTATTCATTTGTGGCGTAAGAGACGAAGATAAAAATGAAGTAAATGGATTTACTGCTAGTTGGGTTACTCAAGGTTCCTTCAATCCCCCATTAGTCGTTATGGCTGTTAGAGCAGAGGGTTCTAGTCATGAAATAATAAAATCTACAAATAAGTTCTCATTAAATGTTCTCAAAAGTGATCAAAAAGATCTAGCAGCTATTTTCTTTAAACCCCAAAAAGCATTAGGAGGTAGATTTGAATCAGTTGAATTTAATTTAGGTGAGCTTGGATTGCCTATTTTAGTTGATAGTGTTGGTGGAGTTGAATGTAATGTTGTAGGAAACGTTATTTATGGAGACCATACCGTTTTTGTTGGAGAAGTTCAATCTGCTTATTTAAATAATAATGTTGACTCATTAAATTTATCTTCAACTGGTTGGAATTATGGAGGTTAACCACAATAAATGAGTGATTCAACTGTTGAAATAAATAATAAATATAATTTTAAAATTGAATATAAATTAATTAAGAATAAGGATTTATTAAAATCAAGACTATCAGAAATTCCAAAATCATCAGGTTGTTATCTTTTTAAAGATATAAATAATAATTTACTTTATATTGGTAAATCAAAAAAACTACGAAGTAGAGTAAGTAGTTATTTTAATAATTTTTCAGATTTAACTCCAAGATTAAGTTTGATGGTTCGCCAAATAACTGAAATCGAAATAATAGTTACAGATAGCGAATATGAAGCTCTAAATTTAGAGTCAAATTTAATAAAAACAAACAAACCATACTTTAATATTCTTTTAAAGGATGATAAGAAATATCCATATCTTTGCATTACTTGGAGTGAGAAATATCCTCGAATTTTTATTACGAGAAAAAGAAGAAATAGACACAATTTAGATCGATATTATGGACCTTATGTAGATGTCGGATTATTGAGAAGAACATTATTTACAATAAAAAAAATATTTCCCCTTAGACAAAGACCAAGACCAGTCTATAAAGATAGAACATGTTTGAATTATTCAATAGGAAGATGTCCAGGTGTATGCCAAGAAGTAATATCCTCTGACGAATATAAAAAAATAATGAAACAAGTATCTATGATATTTCAAGGAAGAAATGATGACCTAGAAATATTTTTACAAAAAAAAATGTTGCAATATTCAAATGATCTAGATTATGAGAATGCAGCAAAAATAAGAGACCAAATTTCAGGTTTAAAATTATTAACTGAATCACAAAAAATATCAATACCAGATTCTTCAATTAATAGAGATATCTTTGGAATAGTTTCAG
>Ga0163109_10003448_pt1 | contig 12084 bp, 18 predicted proteins | sample CRUFie1St13metaG_FD_108704 | JGI IMG/M metagenome (GOLD analysis project Ga0163109, IMG submission 108704) | Marine microbial communities from the Costa Rica Dome - CRUD Field 142mm St13 metaG | ecosystem: Environmental > Aquatic > Marine > Oceanic > Photic zone | place: Costa Rica: the Eastern... | reverse complement strand
TTTTTAAATTCAATAAACTCACCATCAGAATTTTTATGTTTTCTAAGTTGTTGAATCAAAATTTCTTCAGCTTCTTTAAGCTTCTTTTTGTTTTCTTTTCCTTTAAGCTTTAATAAATTTGTTGCATGTACTATTTTTATAATTTCTAAAGCAATACTTTTTTCTTTTACAGCAGTTGCTTCAAACAGTCTTAATCTATATTTTTTTTCTTCTTTAGACAAAGTTATAGGTTTTAAATCTTTTTCATTGACTTTTATGCCTTTACTTTTTCTAATTTCGACGCTTTTTTGTCTAGAAGCTTCTTTTTCTTTATATTCGTTTTCTAATTTATACAAAAACTCGTTTGTTTGTAACTGTGACAAATACTTTTTTTTATTAAATAAGTTATCATCTATTTTATCAAAAGCTTCTTCTATAGAACTCGTTCCAGGATCACCTATCAACTGAGGTTTTTCATTGCAGAGCTTAATAATTTTTTCTAAAAAGTTTTTTGGCGTTATAATTGCCATCTCATTTAACAAAAAACTATTTTTATAGAAAACTTCTTTTAGCGAATATTTTGTCATTTTATAACCTTGAGATAATATTTATAGTTGCATTATAATTATAATCTATGTTTATAAAAAAGGAAATATAATGAAAAACAACACAAAGCTTATAATGGAAACATGGCGACGATTTTTAAAAGAAGGCCCAAGCGACGATATTGAAAGTTTCTATGGCGACGACTACGATCCAAGTCAAGAAGAAGATGAAAATTCTATTGATGAACCTTTGCCAGGTGAAGCACCTTTTGATAGCAATATGCCTGTGAGTGACGATGACATTGGAGATCCAGCGATGATAGGCCGGGACAGTTCAGCACCCATGCTTGGAGCTCCTGGCGATGATGACATTGAATTGGATGACGATGATACTTCATATGATACAGGTTCTGGAGACGAGCCTTATACATTTTCTGGCGATGACACTCCTAGCACTGAATATCCTACTTACGATAGAGATGTAGCCAGAAAAGGCTAAATTTATCAGGAGAATTAAAACAATAATGAAATATCCAAAGTTTTATGAAAACAGTAAATTACCTGTAATTTTGAGTAAGTTTGCACCTATTGACATATGGGCAATAACTTTAGGCCCATGGGTTTTTTGTCGAGGAGAGCTTGCTGAACAGACGAAGAGGCATGAAACAATACACTATTTACAGTATAGAGAACTTTGGTTTATCGGGTTTTTACTTGTTTATCTATTTGATTATTTATGGGCTGCAGTTTTAAGCAGAAAAGGGTTTACACGTGAATCTTACCTTTCCATAAGGTTTGAGCAAGAAGCTTGGAACTGCGATGAATTTGAGGATTACATTGAAAAAAGAGAAAAGTTTGCTTGGAGAAAATATCCTTTAGGAGGCAAGAAAAATGAAAAGAATTAATCAGCTTAGAAAGTTAATTAAAGAAATAGTTTCAGAAGAAATACCTCTTAGTAGTTATCTTACTTTTCCTGACGGTATTTATCCGCAAGAAACTGTATCTGATTCTGATAAATTAAAGGCGCTTGAAATAATAGAATTAAAATTTGAGTATTTATATAGCTCAAAACATGCTGATGGTGTGATTGTAACTTTTCCTGACGGTAGTAGGCATCTTGTTACACACGACAAAGAAATAATTCCTTATAATTAAGAAAAATAAAAGAAAGAATTATTATGCCCTTTTTAAATCAATATCAAAAGAAAGAAGTAAGCAAAAAAAGAATTAATACTTCACCTTCAAAATCAGAAATTCAATTAGCAAAAGAAATTGGTATTAATTTAGGAAAAAGCTGGAATGCTTATTCACGTGAAGTAAGAGTTCATATTTACGTTAAAGACATGCATGAGATGGTCAGGTTTTATAATAAAATACTAGAGTTTCCTGTCGTAAGATATTGGCGATACTCAGATGGCAATGGCACACAGATTAATTTAGGTGGAAATCTAATTGAATTGTTTTCTAAGCATAGACACAATTATTATGACAAGTCATTCAATGGAAATGTTTCACTATCAGTTAAAGTAAATGATGTTTATAAGTTTTATGATAAAATGCAGACAAAAAACATACAAGTCGGTGAGTTAATAGAAAATCCTTGGGGCGATGCTTCGTTTCATATAACTGATCCTGAAGGCAATAGATTAGCATTTTTTAGTCCGACAATATCTAAAGAAAAATACTACAAAGTAAAAAAAAGTTAAGATGTTAAAAGAATATATAACATTGATTCTTGAAGCACAGAGAGGAATAATGTATCCTCCTAGTAGAATTAATGCAGAATTACAAAGTCAATTGTCAACGCCTCAGAGTAATGATAAAACTGACTTTACTCCTGAAGAAACTGTAAAAGATCTGTCAGACAAGTTTGGTCCTAATTGTTACATATCTTTTGTTAAAGGCTATAAAGGGCAAGTTCCAGATGTTGGAATTAATCCTTTTTCAATGTATGCAACTCCTCACGGAATATACACATATTTATTAACAAAAAAAAATCTAACTGACTTGTTTTTAAGACAAAGATTGGGTTACGTTGATTTTGCTATGAATAGGCCTTATTTTCATATTATTCAAGTTCAATCTCCTAATAAAGCAGTTTTAAATCCAAATAAAACATCAAACAAATATGCAGTAGATAAAGTTGGATATGACAGTCAGTATTTCAATGATATTCAAGAAATGGTTAGAGTTATTTTAATGTCGTTACCAGGAAATGCTAGTTATATTACAAAAAAATTATTTAAGCTTCCAATAAATATTAGAAAAAAATATGAATCTGTAACTAAAAGTAATTATATTAAGATACTTTATGAATCAGGTTACAGATCATCTAGAATAGCAACTGCAATTGAAATTGTTTATAAAATACTTTGCATAGATAAAAAAGAAATAACTTTTAACGAGTTTACAACTAGCGTTGCTAATTTTCTTTCAAAAAAAGTAAATCAATATTATACATCAAGAAGAAGCTTTGATTACAACCCAGAAGCAAAAGACAATAAAATGTTTTATTTAAAAAACATTTATAAAATAGCTGAAATTTTATCTTATATCACACCTAACCCTAAAAAAACTTCTGGTAGAAGAAATGATCCTGTCAGAAGATCACTTTTACTTCATTCAATAGGTATTGACGCAATTACAGACGCAGGTTCTCAAACAATTCACGATAAGCAATCAGAGCAAGCTTTTACAATAGACTTTGGCCCACATAGTTCTGTCAAAAATCTTGGAACATATAATAATATATTTACCCAACTAAGTAGAGAAGAGCTAGAAGAATTATTTATAGAATATGCAGACTATTTGCATTAATTGCTTATATTGTAAATCTATTTTAAATAATATATAATTATAATGTCGGTCCTATCGATGCGTCTTATATGTTTAAACGAAGAACAAGTGTGTCAGTATATAAGAAGTGTCGTAATGCTGCTTGACTTGCTAGATTTTCACACTTTCTTTAGCAAGAAGGAAACGTAGGAGGACAATTTTTAAATGTGGTATATGTATGTTTTAATCTGTGATGATAATTCTTATTATTGCGGTATAACTACAGATCTCAAGAGAAGATTAAAACAGCATAATGGTGATCTCAAAGGTGGCGCAAAATATACTCGAGGAAGAAGACCTTGTCGTTTTGTGTATATAAAAAAAGCGATGAATCGCTCCATCGCTTCTAAGTTAGAATATCAATTTAAGCAGTTAAGTCGTAAAGATAAAATTAACTATATTATTCACCATCCTCACCAGAAGGACTTTCTTCAGCTTGCTCACCAGCTGAATCTTCCTCACTCACAGGATCTTCTTCTGTAGATTCTTCCTCTTCAGCTTCCTCTTCAGCTTCCTCTTCAGCTTCCTCTTCAGCTTCCTCTTCAGCTTCCTCTTCCTCTTCCTCTTCCTCTCCTGCTGTAATCTCTTCCTCTTCCTCTTCCTCGCCCACAGACATATCTTCAGTGCTGCAATCACTTTCCATTACTTCACCTGCTGCAGGTGGCTCTTCGGGTGTTTGTTCATCGTCATCATCACAACCACCGAGCCAAGATGTAAGTGAAATTAATAGTGCTAGAAAAATACTTTTTACGAGTCTCATAAATATCTCCTTTTATTTTTTTTGTAAAATTTATGATTTTTTGTATTATAATTAATTAGAACAAGGAGTAAATATCATGTTAGAACCTAATAATATTAAAGAATTTTTATCTTTACTTAAAGATAAGACAGTCCAGACAGCTCTTACAGCTATTGTTATTGCCATATTTTCATTCGTTGGCGGAAGAGTTACAGTACCAAACTGTGACATAGACGGTGTATGTAAAGATCTAACAAAAGACAAACAAACACTATCATCACAATTAGTTAAGTCTCGTAAAGAATGTCGAGAAAAAAAAGACAAAGCACTAGCAGACTTAAGACTTGAGTTAAATGCTGAATGTGCTGAAAAAATATCAGACGCTTCTGCAGGAAGCGACTTTGATTCAGATGTACATTGTGCCATTTGTATTGCAAGAGGAGAATGTAAACAAAATGATTAAGAATATATTCATATCGTTCATGACTTTTATCATGACAATTACATCATCACAAGCCCAAGTTCCTACTTATACGCTAAAAACTGGACTCGTTTCTATTAAAAGATCTGAAATGGTCACAAAACCAAGAACAGTTGAAGAAACTATTAAAAAGCATTTTAGAGAAGATTCTTTTGTCTTGAAAGATGAACTAGCAAAACATCAAGGATATATTCTCACAATATCAGATAGAAAAGCTATTAAATCAATTCTTGAGTTGATAGAATCAAGTTGTGGCTCTTTAGTAACAGCAGCAGGCAAATCATGTGATCAAGAGCTTGATATTTGTCAAAAAGATTGTGATAAAAGAATCGAAGATATACAAGACAGAAATGAGATGCTAACAAAAGAAAAAAATCAATTAGTAAAGGATTTAAATTCTGAGACAAATAAAAAAATTATTTTTGCAAGTATAGCTACGTTCGTAGGCATTGGTTTAGGTGCTTTTTTTGTAACTATTAAAAACTAAATAAGCTACTATAAGTATAATTATATTAGAATTAGGAGAAGTTAAATGGAACCAAATCTAGTATTATCAATAGGAACAACACTATCAGTTTTAGGATTATTCTATTCATGGCATAAAGATTCAAAAAAACAAGCTGAAGAAGTTGCTGATCTCAAAGCTAGAGTTAATTCTTTAGAAAGTAGAGCAAAACAGACTGATTTGGTGCTTCAAGAGCTTTTAACAGCTGTGCAAGAAATTAAAGTATCATTAGCAAAAATTGACACTAAACTAACAATTTTAGAGCAAGAAATAAATAAAAGTAAAAATTAATGATATTTAGTTAAAAAACTAGGAGAAAAAAATGAAAATTACTGCAAGACACTTAAAAAGAATTATTCTTGAAGAAATGCAAAAAGTTGATAGACAAAGACTTCAAGAAAGTACATCAAAAAGTGCTGTTAGAATAACACCAGAATATCTTAATCGTATTATTCGTGAAGAATATGCAGCATTTCAAAATCGTCAACGTTTAGAAGAAGCTCGCCGTCGCCGCAGAAGAATTGCTGAGTCTCGCAGAAGACGTCTTGATAGATATTAATTAAAAAATAATTTAAAAAAAGTGGTGTACACTTTTTAATTTGTGTTTATTATATACCTGCATTTAATCGCGAACAAAAAAAATCTAATATTAAATGAAAGGATTAATAAATGCAATTATCACCAGAACAAGTTCAATCAATTAACGTTTTACTTTCGGCCGTACAAGTAGCTCAACGACGAGGCGCATTTTCTTTGCAAGATGCACATACTTTGCAAGAAGCAGTTGATAGACTTGTACCACGCGAGGAGCAGGAAAGACAAGCTGCAGAGGCTGCAGCTGCCGATGCGAGTGGCGATGAGGCTGAAGCAGCTGTAAGCTTGCCTGAAGATGATGACGCTGATGCACAACCAGCTGCTGACTCTGAGTAATATAAACTAAATTATAGTTTTAACGTTAAAATAAATTTAGGTGCACGTAAAAAATGCACCTTTTTTGTAATATATAATACTAAGCCCTCGTTAACATGATGCCTGAATCGCCAGGGACGAGGAATCATGCGAATATTAACCTTATAAGAAAGTAGAGGTATAATCATGGCAGTAAAAGTAGTATATGACGCAACTCGTGGTCTAGTTCAAGAAAATGACACAACAGGAGTTGGCGGATTTCAAATTAAAGATGTTTCTCTTACAGAAGGCAGCGAAGAAAAGGAAGCAGCAGCAGCTGGTGCAAATGCAATCCTTACTGCAACTGGCGTCTCTCTTGTCGACGTTACAGTTAATAATCATCAAGTACAAATTCCTAAGGGCACTGTTATTGGTCAACAAAAAACAGTTATTGTAAAAATTAAACAAAATGCTAATGCAGCACACAATTTACATATTTTAGGTGTTGACAGTGGCGATGTTGCTCAAGTTCTTGTAGGTGACAATGTAATTGGACAAGGTGATGTTGTTGTTTGTGTATGGAGTGGTGCTGCTTGGCTTGTAGTTAATCAAACTACTTAATAGAAAGGAATAACTAAAATGGTTCAAGTAATATATACAAAAGACCAAGGTCTTAAACAGCAAGGAGGAGCTGGTTCTTTTTCTATTGAGTCAGGTGTTCCTTTAGCTGGACAAATAAAAGATACAGTTACATCAAATACGTTTGCTGTAATTGACTTTGCAGGAATTAAGCAAGCTGACGGTGCTGCAGGTGCACTCGAGTTTGACTTAGACTCCAAAGTAATTAAGCTAAGATCAGCAGGAGGCGAAAAGTTCTATATATACTTCACAGTTACAAATACAGGAAACACTGGCGATCCTGGTCTAGAAGGAACAGGCATATCATTTAGCAATGCAGCGGCTGATATTAATTCTGAAAAAAAACTAGTCGATGCATTAGTAGCTAAAATAAATGGTGCAGCTGCACTAAATGTAGAGTTTGAGGCAGTTAACGATGGAAACGATCATTTAAAAATTACTGCTTTAAGAATGGGTAATTCTGGAACTATTGTAACAGACATTTCAGACTTTGTTGGTCTAGTTGATACAAATAATGCAAATGCTGTAGTAAATTCTACAGTTACATTTACACATGGTGAAGGAAGTCATGTACTATCATCAGGAGGAATATCGCAAGCTTCAGGCGCATTAAATGTAGCAGGTGATTCTTTTGTAGTTATTTCTGATTTAACTGAAGATGATCATCATGGTGCAAGAAAAATAGTTCATAGACCTGCTAATGGACAAACTTTTATTCTTAAAAATTCAGCAGGAGGTACTCTGTATACTTTTGATACAGAAGGTGAAGTAGCACATCTTGTATGGAATGGAACAGCTTGGAAACTGCTGTTTGGATCTTAATTAATATTTGAAAGGAAATGAAAAATGGCAGCAGCCAAAAGTAAAAAAGAAGAAGTAGTATCAGTAGACTTAGCACCTGTACAAAAGGAACTTGAAAGCCTTAAAAAAGAAGTAGAGTCGCTTAAGAAGGACATGGTAGCATGCAAAAAGTGTTGCAGTGCCAAACAATCTTCAGGCGGATCTTCAGCTTTAGCACAACAGCTAGTTGAAGCTCTTAAAGAAATGACAGGACCTAATACAAAAGGTGTAAGAAATTACGTACGCTCAATCTTTAAGTAATTTATTATAAACAATAATTGACTTTAAACCTCTAATTAACAGAAATGTTTTAGAGGTTTTTTAGTATTTGCTGTTCGTAAATCTAGCTATTTTATAAAGACTTCCTATAATTAGATATGTATATAAAAGATTATAGGAGTTTTACATGGCTTCGTTTGCTAGTGTTCTTAGTAGTGGTGATAAACCAACACCTTTTGGTATTTTTGACAACGACAGTCATTTTCAAGAAGAAGCTGACGGTCTTGTACTGTATGTAAAGCGTTTATTAGGTGACGACATATTATCAGTTGAGTTAACAAGTAAACAAATCTGGGCAAACTTCGAAGAAGCTGTTCTTGAATTTTCTAAGCAAATAAACTCACATCAAGCTGAGTCTTATATGTCCAATATACTTGGATTAAACACAGGTTTAAACGAAACATTTAAGCGTAATGATTACGGTCATTATTATTATTTAGATGATAATCAAACTGCTGATGACATTATCATTGATATTGATGGTAATAATGAATTAAGAAAAAACGTACAAGTTCTTTTAATTCAAGACATTACAGACCCAAGATTTCAAAATCAAAATCAAAAGTCTGCTTATGATGATACTTCACTACACACGATTGATACAACAGGTAGCGGAAATGCTAGTCCTATTATTGATAAAAGTATAGGGCCTAATGGTAAAGAGCAAAAGTTTCCAAGAGAAACTTTAGAATACTTAATCAGAAGAGCAGAACCATATGCATCAGAAGCTTTCGTTGGAGGTGTAAGTAACTCTGTAAGAGGTTTTATAAAACTAAAAGAAGGAAAGCAAGATTATAATATATACGAAGACTTGATCGTGCCTTTTGAAGGTGAAGAACTTAATTTAGCATCTTTTGATAACACAGACACACAAAAGTCTCTATTTAATCCTTTGTACAAAAACAAGCTTTTACCTACAGCAACTGAAACAAAAATAAAAGTAAACGAGGTATTTCATTTCTCACCTCAGGCAGCTTATCGATTTTTTGATACAACTTCAGCAATTAACTATTTAAATAATCAATTTGCCTTTGAGTCGTTTACGCCAGAAACAGTTTTTTATGTATTACCTGTTTTTGAAGATCTCTTAAGAGCAGGTCAATTAGATATTTCAAATAGAGTTAGAAGAAGCAATTTTTCATATAAACTTCAAGGGCAAGAGCTTAGAATATATCCTAGACCACAAAGTAATCCACTAAATTTATTTGTTAAGTTTTCTTTTCCTGCAGATCCTTTTAAACCTAACTTACCTTATAGCGATGAATCAATTGATGGTGTATCTAACTTGTCAAACGTGCCTTTTGGAAATATTGAGTTTCGTAAAATAAATCAAATGTCTAGACAATGGATAAGGCAATATACATTGGCACTATGTAAGGTAACTTTAGGTATGACACGCTCAAAGTTTAGTTCTGTTCCAATCCCAGGAAGCGATTTGCAGATGAACGGAAGTGATCTTATTAATATGGGTAGAGAAGACAAAACAAGACTTTCAGATTCTCTTAGCGAAACACTAGATAAGTTAACATATCAAAAATTGCTTGAAGCAGATGCAACACAAAGCGAAGCCATGATGAACATATTAAAACGTGTTCCTGTTCCAAATGGCAGAGCAATTATTATAGGATAAAACATTATGGCACGTTTATTTGTTGGACAAAAAGAACAAGATTTTTTTGCTGATATAGCTAAAGAGCTTATTAAGGATGTCGCAGGTCAAAAAATATACTATTATACTGTAAGAGAAGACTTGAGTGATATTCATGAGGTATACGAAGAGTCTCCTCATAAAATATTTAATCCTCCTGTCGAACTAGAATGTTTAGTAGAATGGCAACCTTCAGAAGTAAGAACTACACAATTTGGGCATGAGCAAATTAAAACTATCAACGCTTTCTTACATAACAGAGACTTAATTGATAGAAATCTCGACGTCAAGCAAGGAGATTACATTTCTTACGGAGAATTCTTTTTTGAGATTACTTCTTTAATTTACGATAAACTTAATTATGGTCAAATAGAAAGAGTAACTTCTGTCAAACTAACAGCTAAACAGGCACGTATTGAGCATATACTTAAAAGCTCGCTTGGGCCAACTTACGAGGGTTATACAGATAAAAATGCAATTCAAAATAGCTTTGAACAGCAGCGTGGTCAAACTGAATCGGATACTAGACAATTGGTACAAGATAACGTGCTTGATAGTCCTATTGGAGGACCTAGAAAAGTAGCACCTGACGGTTCTAAGAAAAGTATTAACAGTATTGGCTCTTCTTTTTATGGAGATGATTAATGGCAACAAGATTTGATAAAACTATAGAAAGTGTTAATTCAACAATTAGTGGATATGAAGGTGAATTAAGGCCTGAAAGGTTTACTGTTCCTTCATGTGGAATAGAAGATTTAGACGTTGCAATCTTTAATTTGTTTGACAAGCAAATTCCTTTATTCTATGATATTCAAGGTGAGCAAAAAAAAGTGCCTGTTGTTTTTGCAACTGGTGAAAGATTTGCAATATTAAGAAGAAAACAACCTCTAACTGATAAGTCTGGTGCACTAATACTTCCTTTAATATCTATAACAAGAGGAAATATTGAAAATAATCCTCAAAAAGGAATCGCAAATAATCAAATGTTTCCTGAAGTTATTGCCAGAAAGATATCAGATAGAAACACAGAATGGCGACAGCTAAATAATTTTGAAGGCTTCCAACATATTAAACACACAAGTGTTAGAGGAAAAACGTCATATAGTTTAGGACATCAATTAGACAACAACATTTATGAAACAATTGAAGTTCCTCCAGTGAAATATTTTGGTGCAACATATGAAATATCAGTTTGGTCATCTTTTACACAGCAAATGAATGATATTCTTACAACAATAATGAGTGCTTACACACTAAATCCAGGACAGCAATTTAAAATAGAAAGTAAAAAAGGTTATTGGTTTCCAGCTTTTGTTGAAAGTGGATTTAGTCAAGATTCAACTTATAGTGACTTTACTGATCAGGAAAGATTTGTCAAGTACAATATGACAGTAAATGCAACTGGATTTATTCTTGCTCCTAATATTCCTAATGGTAAAGTTGCATTAAAATCAATTGTTAGTGCGCCAACAATAACTTTTGAAACTTTAATTGGCGGTCATAATATTAATCCTCAAGTACAAGGAATTGCTGTTAATAATCCTGATACACAAATTTTAGATCATGTTCAAAACGAAGATGATACAAACATATCACAACAAATTGGCGTCAGACCTATCGACACAGTTAGACAGTTGCAAGAATATGATAAATCTGGTGCTTATGTAGTAGGTGAGTCTGATCTAAAACCTTACGACTTTGTAGGAGAAAGAAGTAGCAAATCAACAAAAATTAAAAAAGTATTAATAAAAGATAATGATGGTAATGTTTCTCACGTCAAAGCAAGCGTCCAAACTAATGGAGAAATTTTATACGATCAAAAATACGCAGAAAAGATTTTTAATATATCAAATTCTAATAAATAGACAATAACAAGCATATTTAGTTTATATAAAAGATTTTAGTATTAGGAGAACTAGCATGGCAGAGCAGACATTTAAGTCTCCAGGTTTTTTTGAACGCGAAATTGAAGTAATCAAAAGACCTTTAGTCAAAAATACAGCAACACCTGTCGGTGTAATCGGCCCAGCTGTTAGAGGGCCAGCACTTGTACCAACAACAGTTTATTCACAAGAAGAATTCGTTAGAATTTTTGGTGCACCACATAGAAAAATGCTCGGAGGTCACGCAGCTTCTGAATTCTTCAGGAACGACGGTCGAGCACTAACTTATTGCAGAACATTAGGAACAGGATCATGGACAGGCACTGCTATAGAAAAAGCAGGCTTCAAACTAGTTTCAAAAGCAGGCGATGCCGGCGTATACGGTATTAGTGATAAAAAATATGGTGCGGTACATTTTATTGCAGCACAACATGCAGTTGCAAATGCAGAATTTTTAGGTCTTGGTATTTTTAACGATAACAGATCACACACTACAGACGCAAACAATGCTGCACCTTTAGCAGGAAATATGCCAGATGGCATTGTTGAGTTAGTTCGAGCAATGATCTTTACCCATAAAAATAACACCTTATTTGTTTCTACATTAAATGAACCTGATGTTGTTACCGCTGATGTTGTAGCTGCTGACACCAGCAAAGTTATACTAACTATTAAAGATAACGATGATACTGTAGTAAATACATTTACAGTTTCTTTAGATCCAGCAGCAAGCGATTATATTTCTAATGTTTTAAACACAGATCCACTTTCTTTTGATGAAAAAGGACATCTTCTTTATGCACACTTCCCAGTAGACAAAGAA
>Ga0163109_10003447_pt1 | contig 12085 bp, 12 predicted proteins | sample CRUFie1St13metaG_FD_108704 | JGI IMG/M metagenome (GOLD analysis project Ga0163109, IMG submission 108704) | Marine microbial communities from the Costa Rica Dome - CRUD Field 142mm St13 metaG | ecosystem: Environmental > Aquatic > Marine > Oceanic > Photic zone | place: Costa Rica: the Eastern... | reverse complement strand
TTTTCGGCCGATTCTTGGGCCGTGGCGACTGAGCATGCAGCAATCAACATTGCCGCTGAAAAAAGAGCTATAAATCTTCTCATGGTGATAGTTTTTAATGCCGTCAAGTTGGTCCTACATTTTCCTCAGAAAAGGCGTTGCAATTTTACTTATTTACACACATTTGTGATAAACATCACTGTCATGAAAATGTAAGATGCGTTTCTTCGCACGCATGAAACGCATTTCCCTCATCGCCCTGATCGCCGTTCTGGTTTCGTGCTCAACCAACGCGGATCGTCCTGCCCCGCCTGCCCCGGTTACTCCCGATGCAGACGCCGTGCGCGCAGCAGTTCAACATACCTTCGACGGGCTGGCCGTGCACGACAGCACGATGCTCGCTGCGGTGATCCTTCCCGATGCCAACTTCCAACGCTGGAGTGCCGATTCCACGGGCACGTGGCGCACCGTCAACCTGAGCGGCTCTGCATTCACGTCGCGTTTGGGCCAACCCGGCCCTGCCTACCTCGAACGCACCTGGGAGGCCGACGTTCGCGTCGACGGGGATGTGGCCGTGTTCTCAGCGCCGTATGATTTTTGGGTCGAACAGACGTGCAGCCATTGCGGCTACGACGCCATCACCTTGGTGCGCAGCGGCGCCGTCGAATCTGACTTCCGCGGCTGGCGGATTGCGTCATTGACGTACACGGTGGACGCCTCGGGAGAGGATGCCTGCCGGGAGCGGTTTGCGGGCATGCCGACCTCGCCGTTTCCAGCCGAATAACAACGCGCACAAAAAAGTTGCAGGGATGGCGTTCTGCATAGTAATTTCGCCCCTTCTTTGGCCCCGTAGTTCAACTGGATAGAATATCAGATTTCGGCTCTGAGGGTTGGGGGTTCGAATCCTCCCGGGGTCACAGATTAGCCTGTAAATCATTGATTTACAGGCTTTTTTATAATGCCTCTCAAAAAAACCATGTAATGGTTCCCGTAAGCAGTCTCCATCAAAAAACCATCAACCTCTGGATCGCAAAATCACCAATGAATCAGCCATAGTGAACCGATTCCTAGGCTACTTTACCAAAAATTCGATCGCAATGAAATTTGCCAATCCTGTTTTGTCTTGTCTGCTTATTTTCTTTTACCATGTAACCGTCCTCGGACAGCAAGAACCGTTCGATGCGGAAACAGCCATGTCCAAAAATTGCATCTCGCTCGAAAAGATAAGCCCCGAAAACACCTACAAGAATCGCAGGCAGATCATGACATCATGTTCAAATGAAGATTTCATGACCCGACTCAGTCCTTATGACCTAACCTGTGCTGAGATTCTCATCGACTATTTTCACTGTGATATCTGCTTCAATCAAATTGAAAATAGCCTGACTTCCTATGACGGCAGCACATTTTATTTTGATAGTGACGCTCCAACGGAAATAACAAAAGAGTGCCTTTCACTCATTGAAAATATGCGCATGGGTTCCTTGGAACATTTCAAGTTTTTAGAGATTATGAGTGCCGAGCACGCTGATTGATTTTCCTCATGAAAAAATCAATTCAGGCGAATGTAAAATGGCTGTGCATTATGAAATTCCAAAAGAACAGAATTGACGTCGCCAGCACTTTCGCAAAGTAGAAATTGAGGCCTATCCGATTCACAAATAGTTTTACGATATAATGATTGAATATGAGCGTAGCCATTGAGATTATGAAGTACAGAATAATTTCAACGGCGTCTATTTCAGGACAGGCGAACGTAACATATTTATTGATAAGAAAATTGACGAATAAGCCAGAGCTCAAACCCAAGCTATTTGCTTTGAATTGGGAAAGCGCTGAAAATTCGCGGAATACAAACGTTATTGAATAATTGGCTACAACACCAATCAAACCAGCAATTGAGAAGCACAGCAGTTCAATTAAGCTGACCATCATTTTATCATTTCAAAAAGACCGTTTTGAATTGTGATATCAGATTTGAAACCGAACACGTTTTGTGCTTTCGAAATATCGGCTTGGGTCGCCAGCATTTCTTCACTTTTAGCCTGTCTGAATGAAATACTTGGCGTAACGTTAAGATACTTAGCGAGCAACTCTATTAGTTCGGTAATGCCTGTTTGCTTACCAGTTCCAATATTGACCATTTGAAAGCGATTCTGCATGGACGCGAAATGGTTGATTGCAAGGTGTATCGCTCGAACCAAATCGTCGATATGCGTATAATCTCGGGAGGAGCAGCCGTCACCAAACACTTCAACAGTTTCTCCTAATTCGAGTGCTCGAATGAATATTGGTATAGCCAAATCAGGTCTCATGTGCTGACCATAAACAGAGAAGGGCCTCAGTACAATGGCTTGTTTTTGTTCATCAGTCCAATGACGAACCAAGCCTTCACCAAGCAGTTTCGTTTGGCCGTAATAACTGCAGGGCTTTAGCACTGAGTGTTCAGTCTGTTCACTAAACGGAATTTGTGAGTTTCCATAAACGCTGCTTGATGAAGTAAAAATGAGCTTTTGAACATTTAAAAAATCAAGGGTGGTCAACAAGTTTTCGGTACCCTCAACATTGTTCTGATAATATTCATTTTTTCGAAGATGAGAATTTCGAACTCCTGGTATTGCTGCAAAATGAAGTGCGATTTTGATTTGACCGTAATCTTGCTGGGCCTTTTCGAGCAGGAGATGCAGACTAGGAGAATTTATATCTTCCCGCAAAGGGCAGAATCTTGGGTGATTCTTTAAGCTTTGCCATCCAGCAGCTCGAGTTTTGTCTTTAACAGCGATACTTAAATTGTCGACTCCTATTACAGTATGACCCAGTTTTAAAAGTGACTTTGCAATAGAACTCCCAATAAAGCCTGCAGCGCCTGTCAGTAAGAAGGTCATTGTTCAATAAGTCTTCAATTGGTCATGTTGAGCAATACCGCGATCGCGGTATTTTGGTGGGCTCAAAATAATTCTAGTTTTACGGAATATGGTGCGGAAAAGGTTCCTAGCAATTCTAGGCGGTGGGCCTGCAGGGCTTTGTACTCATTACCTCGTTCGGGATTTAAATTATGAGCGCAAACTCTTCGAAGCAACAAGTGAGTTCGGAGGGAATTGCAGGACTGTTCAATTAGGTGAATTCTTGTTTGATACAGGTGCACACCGATTGCATAACAAAAGCGCAAAGGTTACAACATTAATTAAAACAATTGTTGGGGATGATTTAAAAGAAATCTCGTCGCCTAGCCAAGTCTTTCAAAGTGGCAAATTCACAGACTTCCCCCTTTCTCCCTTGAATCTACTGAGAAGCCTTGGCGTATTGAATTTCGGTATTGCTTGTGTTCAAGTTTTATGGAACAGACTCCGGACGAGGGAGCTAAAATCCTTTGAAGACTTTGCACGACACACCTACGGAGACCTTATCGCCGAGCGATTCCTGCTGGATTATTCAGAAAAACTTTGGGGTGTTCCCGTGTCAGAATTGTCCCTAGATGTTGCGGGAAGCAGATTGAATGGTTTAGACATCCGCACATTTATTCTCGAAAGTCTTTTTGGAAAAAAACAGAAGACGCGCCATTTAGACGGGACATTCTTTTATCCTAAATACGGGATTGGAATGATTTTTAATCGGATCGTAGAGCACTTACCGAAAGAGGAGCTCGCATCCAACTCAGCGGTTACCCGAATATTTCATAAAGATGAAAAAATAACCTCGATTGAAATCAACGCAAAGGATCAATATGATGTTGACGAGGTTGTGTCTTCCTTACCAATAGGAGTCGCAATCAAATGCCTAGATCCGCAACCACCTGAGCACATTCTCCAAGCAGTTGAATCAATTAAGTTTCGGGACGTCCTGCTCTTGATGTTTTGCATTGATAAAGAGAGCATCAACGGCAATGCGTCCATGTATTTTTCATCCTCGAAGGATTCATTTACGAGGATTTATGAGCCGCGAAATCGAAGCCCCTTTATGGCACCAAGGGGTAAAACCTCGCTTGCAGTAGAGGTCCCACATTTTTCTGATGATTTGAATGACGATTATGTAAACATGGCGTTTCAAACCATAGAGGCCAAGTTGGTAAAATATGGGTTTTTTGAAAGTAGCGATGTTTTATTCAGGGACCATTTAGTCCTAAAAAATGCTTACCCTGTTTTAACGAAAAAAACAGAGATTAACTCCAAAATCGTTCATGACTATTTGAACGGCTTTAGAAACCTCACAATGACAGGCAGAAATGGTCTTGTACAGTACAGCCACATTCACGATCATATGGAAAATGCCTTCAAGTGTTTTGACGGCTTGAAAAAATGACCGCGCCAAACAGTCATGATAATTACTTTTTTAGATGGCAATTGCCATTGATATTTTTGTTGTGCGTTGGATCCAGACTTCTCACCGCTATCTATTATTTGGAGGATATAGACAGCATGAGATTTGCGATGGCTGCCATCGAATACGATGTGTTAGCGAATAAACCGCACTTTCCAGGTTATCCTGTTTTTTGTTTGCTACTTGGTTGCTTTCATGATGTGCTTAACTCAGTTGCCCTCAGTTTTGCATTGAGCGGGGGACTCGCAACTTTTAGCTTAATCGTTGCCATCATTTTCTCAACACAGCTTCTCAATTATAGAGGGCCAACCTGGAGCATCATTGTGCTCATTTTATTCAATCCATTATTCTGGCTCATGTCAAACCGGTACATGCCTGATTTATTTGGTTTGTCCGTTCTTTATTGGTCCTTATTCTTCCTTCTCAAAATGAATGTATCCTCTGACCGAGAGCAGGTTAATTCAGCTTCGGTCATGTTGGGTATTTCGGCGTCGCTGCTTGCCGGTATCAGATTATCCTATCTCCCTTTTTTGTTGCCCGCCGTATTTTATTTTCGGAATTTCCGGCAGTTCAAAACGGCATTTTTCAGTTTCTTTTTGACCAGCGTGTTTTGGATTTCAATCTGGGCTTATGTTTCGGGAGCTCAAGAGCTCTTTGAGCTAGCGATTCACGATGTAAATGGTCACTTCTTTCAATGGGGAGGTACAATTTATTCCACTGATGCTTCCTGGTTGAAGCGCTTCAACGGAGCGTTTGAAGGCATTTTTGCCCATGGATTAGGCTTTTGGTGGACAGGACGAAGCAATGTCACCCTGCTCAATTCATTTGTCATTATTTACCTCCTGGCCACAGGTCTCATCAAATTCCGATTTCAAAAGCTACTAAGCAGGCCTCTTTCCATTTGGATTTTGTGTGCTCTGAGTTATTTCTGTTGGGCATTCTTTTTTCAGAACATAACGTATAAACCACGGCATATTCTTCCAATTTTACCTCCACTTCTAGTGGCATTAGCTCATGGATTGGAGTCCATTCGACTGCCGGATTCCAGCAGTTTGTTCCAATTTGCCAAATACATGCTTTTAGTACCCTACGCGACCTGCGGTATTTACCTCGCAGTGCAGCACTTAAAACCTTCTGCTCTTGATCAGTTTCGTTCCCATGTACTGGATGATGGAGCTAGATCAATCATTTATTGCCCAGAGCATCTTCAGCGGTTTTATCTGCGCGAGACAATCACGGGTAAAGAGCTTGTTTTTGCGAAAAACGTTGACGAGGTACTTCGGAACAAATGGAATCGCCCCCTCGTCATGAGTTCCATTCAAATTCCCGCACTTCGAGGGTGTGAACTTTCAAGAGCTAACTTCTACCATAATCCATACGTCAATAAGCTTTGGTCAGAATTGACATTATTCACCTATGAAATTGACAAATGTCCCGGGTTTTTACCGTGATTTTAAATTGATTAATTTTGCAGTATGCGCAACCAGTATAATTTGTTTTTGGCACTTTTAGGATGCATTTGTTGCTGCCTACTTTTTACGACATGCAAACGCGATTCTTACGATTGCATAAATGGTAATTGTGAGGCCGTAAGAGGTGGCGACTATCTCACACTTGCGGATTGCATGCTCATGTGCAATGGTTCTGGAGGCAATAACGATGGAGGCAGCGGCGACGGAAGCGGAAGTGGCAGCGGCGACGGAAGTGGGAGCGGAAGCGGAAGTGGAAGTGGCAGCGGAAGTGGAAGCGGAAGCGGAAGTGGGAGTGGTGACGGAAGTGGAAGCGGAAGTGGCAGCGGTGACGGCGATGAGGTCAGCTTCAATTGTGTTGGCCAAACATGCTTCGATCCTGGAAATGGCAGTGGAGTGTATGCAACTTATGCGGCTTGTATCGCCGCCTGCAACAATTCAGAACAATGCGACAACACATTTATCAATGCGGACGATAACGAAGAATATTCAATCGGTGGTTTAACGGAGGCCATCGATTTTGGAAACTTCTATAACAATACAACCACCAATTTTGAGGTTAGATGCTTCTCTAGTAGTGTTTCTGGTGGAATTCCGAACTATTCCGGTTTTGGCAATTTGATTTATTTAAATCTCCATACAAACGGATCACTAACCGGAGCATATTCTTTCAATTCGAATGGGTTTAATCCCTCTGTAAATACATGGGACGGGGGTGTTCTTACTGAAGAAAACATGTATAATTACGGGTTGGGTATGATTTTCCCTTCCGCGGCATCAAGTGGGTCTATCGTGATTTCTGAGGGACAAAATGGGATGTTGGATATTGAATTTTCCATGGTCACGACAGATGGCAACTATACAGGATGTTATGTAGGAGTGCCTGTTTACTACGATACTGATGGTTCTGGCTCAAGTGGTTCTGGCTCCGGAGGAATCACGGATGAAATTGATTACCAAGGCCTCAGAAAGCACAGTAATTCTCAAGTTTGGTAAAGGCCCCCTTGGGTGAAAAAGTGAAGTAGTTTCCTTTGAGGCAACCCTTTGCGAAAGAAATGACGGAAAGTGTTTTTACTCCTGTATAGCGATTCAGTTTGAAGGGCTAATCGTAAGAATTAGTGACAAAGTAAAACTGGAGAATAGAAGGGTACGAAAGCCTTTCCATTTTCAATCAAAATAATTCTCCAATGAAATTCAAAGTTGCATTGTCACTAACACTTATGGTTTGTTCATTCCTCCGCATACACGCGCAGGGACGAGCATTGAACAAAGCGCTTTCGAATTCACCAATTGCATATGCGATTTACGATGAATCCGGTAAACTCTCATCTTGGAATCGACTCATTGAAAAGGTCAAAATTGCTGATGTAGTCCTTTTCGGTGAGTTTCACGATGACCCAATCGTTCATTGGCTTCAACACGAATTGATTCGTGACCTATTGGATGATGGAATACGTCCTGTACTTGGAGCTGAGATGCTCGAAACAGACGACCAATTGGTGGTCGATGAATTTTTAGAAGGAATCATCAATGATGAGAAATTAGAATCTTCAGCGACTTTGTGGCCCAATCACTTTACAGACTATCATCCGCTCTTATTGGAGGCTCGTGAGCATGGGCTGCCATTTATCGCAACGAATATCCCGCGCAGATATGCCTCACTCGTTTACCAAAGTGGATTGGATGCGCTGGGGGAGCTAAGTGCTGAAGCGAAGAGACTTTTTCCACCATTACCCGTGCCTTTTGATATTTCACTACCCGGTTACAAAGCCATGCTTTCCATGGGAGGAAGTCATTCTTTAGAGACTTTTCCAATGGCTCAAGCCATACGAGATGCAACGATGGCACATTTCATCTCAAATAATCTTAATGAGGAAGGGCCATTCATTCATTTTAATGGTGCTTACCATAGCCAAGACCGTGAAGGCATCGTATGGTATTTGCAGAATTCTGATCCGAATCTGAAAATCCTTACAATTCACTCTCATATGCAAGCTGAAGTTTTTCCACCTGATACAAATGCCGTTGGACGTGCAAACTTTCTATTGATTACCAATGAACGCATGACTCGCACACATTGACCGGGTTTGCGAGGAAATTCAATTCATATTTCGCCGCAGGAGTAAAGTGCATTTGATTCGAAATGCATTCAATGCATTACCTGAAAACGACTCATGGAAGCCCCCTGATTCCAAACAATCTGATACAAGCCATCTGGTAAAGCAGAGCAATTCACTTCTATTCTGTTTCCGGAAAGCTGAGCTGTCACTGGCAATTCTCTGCCAACGTTATCGGTCACATGTACATTCAATCCACCTGGTTCAATCCCTGCCAAATTCGTGAGGGGCAAATGAAGTAGAGCCGAGGTTGGGTTAGGATAGACCATCAAATAATCCGCAGCTACTTCTGAAGTATTGGCAGGACAATTAGGTGCGGTTCCCTCCGACTCGTAAAGGGTGCCGTCAACGACATGCCAATGCATCCAAGTACCTCCCTGGCCAGTCCCCCAGGTATTCAAATCAAAAGTATTGACGCCATTGGTTGTTCCATTCACTTCGTAGACCTTTAAAGCTTGGCCATCGTGGTTCCACTCAAGTGCATTATTCGGAGCGCAAACCTCCGGCATTGGATTTGGTAGTTCGCAATTTGGTATGATGAAATAGGCAACATCCTGATGATCGGGGTATTCACCAAAAACTTTAGCGGTTCCAGTCTCATCGATGCATACCGCGGTATACTCTTCGCAAGCGATACCCCGAGTTACAAGTCCGTAATCTGTTAATGCCCTCGCTAAAAAAACAGTGTGACGTCCTTTGCGATCGGGGTCATCGTAGTGCGTATCGGTCACAACTCGCTCGAGGTAAGGCACTTGCAAAAAGCTTGTCGAATCAACCACCACACTTGTACTGTAGGGAATGTTGAGAGCAGTTGTGGAAGTAACCGTTCCATTGATTGCTGAAAAGTAATATTCGCCAAGCACTGCCATACCAGCACTTGTTCCACCTATTACGATATTGCGATTAGCGATGCCATCATTGATGAGCGATGCAACGGGAGTATCTCGCCAGAAAGAGACGTAATCCCATTGGTCTCCTCCTGCCAACCAAATCCCTTCGGCTTGCATGATTCGATTATGAATCTCCTCGAGGTTTGCCGCATTTGGATTATTGAATACGATGGTCTCCACAGAATTGACCTCAATGCCAAACTCCGAATACAGGTAATCATTGTATCCATCGCTACCTGAGGCTCGCAGGACGAGGACGTCACCGCCATTGACTCGCTCTAGAAACCACTTCATCCCGTTATCGTCCTCACCAGCTCCACCCATAAGGCAAACCCCGCCGGAAGGTGTAGTCACAGCGTCGAGGGGATTACCCGTAAAATATGATGTAAAACCCTGAGCAAACCCACTTATGGATTCCAAAAGCAGGGCGAATACGCAGCAAAGACACAGTTTCATGGTACTTACTTAACATCGAATTTAGGAGTTAACGCAGAATGTATGATTGAATGTTATCGATAATATTCGATGCATTACCGAAGTTGAGATTCTCCGGCGAGTTATTTGGAATGACCCGAGAACTTAAAAGCATGCAGAATGATTATGTACTTATGGACATATACACACTTTTATTTGCCTTGAGCACACTTTGGGTAGGTCCATTTTGGTTTGCGATGATGTTAAAACCATATGATGCGAAGACATCGGAGATGATGGATAAGCCTTGGGTTTTTGCCGGTCCAATTTGCATTTGGTTCGTAATCATGATTTTGCATCCAGAGGGGCTCATTGATTTCGCTAAAAGTGGTTCTCACCCGGATGGTTTTATGGCTGGTTTGGCAGCAGGTATGAGTTCAAAAGCTGGGGTTACTGCAATGTGGTCGCACATGGTAGCTGGCGATATTCTCGCAACTCGTTGGATATGGAAAGACAGCATTCGCCGTCAAAATAGCCCATGGGTTATACGTCTCTGCGTTTTCTTTGGAGTCATGTTGATGCCTTTTGGATTTTTGTTTCACTTTATTTTCAGAAAGAGATTTGCATCCGTAGGTTAGGCTTACTTCTATTCCGAGCAAGCTTCAAAAGCAATCGATTGCGCTGTGTAAATAGTTCTCCTAGATGGCAATGAAAACGGGAATATTACTCATTAATCTTGGCACCCCTGATAACCCAGGGCCAAGTGCAGTGGGCCGATATCTGACGGAATTTCTCTCTGATAGTCGCGTCATCGATATTCCTTGGCTTCCCCGGCAACTGTTGGTTCGAGGAATCATTTCTCCACTTCGGCGGTTTCGAAGTTCTCGGGAGTACAAAAAAGTTTGGACTGAAGGAGGTTCACCACTTCTGCTTTACGGGCAAGAACTAGCCAAAAAAGTCGCAAAGCGTTGCAAAGATTTATCGTCGTCTCACCCGGAACTCGGTGAACTGCATGTTCATTTTGCGATGCGCTACCAAAATCCCGGTATGCCCATGGTCCTAGAACAAATGCGTCAATGTGGTTACGACCGTATTATCATTGTCCCCCTCTATGCGCAGTATGCATCTGCTACCACCGGGAGTACGCATGAAGAAGCCATGCGAATCATTTCAAAATGGTACGTTATTCCAGAATTGCGAATGATCAGCCAATACTGGGATGATGATGGCTATTTATCCTGTTTCGAGAGTAGAGGGCGCAAATTTGATTTAGATAGCTACGATCATTTCCTTTTCAGCTACCATGGGGTGCCAGTCCGTCAGGTTGATAAAGTTTATGAAGACCAACGCTGTGCCAATCACAGTTGTGAAGATGAAATCAATGATGAGAATAAATTCTGTTACAAAGCGACATGCTTTGCCACGACACGAGCTTTGGTCAAGCGGCTCGGAATAAAAGATGACCAATATTCAGTTGCCTTTCAAAGTAGACTTGACAAGAAATGGCTTACACCTTTTAGCGATCAGGTCGTTGAAGAGCTTGCGAAGGACGGAGTGAAGCGTCTTCTTGTCTTCTCGCCGGCTTTTGTGGCCGATTGCCTAGAAACAACCGTTGAAATCGGAGAGGAATACGTAGAAATCTTTGAGGAAGCTGGAGGGAAAGACCTGGATTTAGTGCCAAGTCTAAACGCTGAAGACGATTGGACGGAAGCCTTGACAAACTTAATCATTCGCCATCTCTAGGCCGTCTTAAGATGGTTTGACTACGATCCAATTATTGCTGAACATACCAGCGTTCATCAATGCGTACCGCGTAAAAGTCATACAACTCGCCTTCAACTGCGATTTTAAATTTAGCCCGAGCACTTGTAATGAGGTTTAACTCAGGCCAAATACCGGCTTCCTCTTCAAGTCGGATTAGCTCAACTTCGAACCCTTTTGCAAGCCATTTTTGCCATTCTCCATTGTCCATATGATCACAGAATCCCTCCCTACCTGAAGCAGGAACGAGCCGCACAGCATCGCGACATTTGTCATTCTTCCACGCCATGAGGTACTTGGTAACCACTTGCGTTGCGCCATTGACTTCGTCATTTGAATTGCTTTCACGCTGTGCATCACTTGTAGTTGCGAAGAAGCAACTAATTGCCGCAAGCAGGCATATTTTGATGATTCTGAAAAGAAAGAAGGAGTTAGAATTCAGTTTCAAAAATTCAACTCCCTTGCATGAAATCGGCATACCATTTTCTTCTTGCATCGTTTTTGACTCCATCCGTAAATATTGGATTTTGTCCGAGATAAAAAAAATTGGAGCCGATGAAAATTTAATCTCAATGACCTCCGCCGGTGAAGCGTATGCTTCAACACAACATCACAGCTATACTTCAATCTATTTTTCTTCGCGTGCTCCGCGAATCGCATGGTGCTTTTGGCTGGAGCCCTCCCCCACCGCAATTCGAGTTATTGCACAATAAGCACGGTCCTACGTTCTCCTGAACGTACCACATACAGGCCTGGAGCAACCCCCGAAATGTCCCAATTGCAAACTGATCCAACTGTCCAAGTGCGGACCCCAATCAATTGACCGGACATACTCCACATCTCGGCATGCAGCGTGCCGTTGAAAGGGTTCAATCCAGCAAGCTGGATCATCGAAGACGCCGGATTGGGGTAAACCTGAAGCTCATCCTTCTTGGTCTCGATTTCAGCTGTGTTAATCAGCGTCTGCAATTGCCAACTCGATGCGAAGTGATTATCTAGGTTTGAAGAAATCCGCACTAACGCTTCCTGGCCCGCGCTGGGAATAGGCCACGGCGCCTCCGGTTCGTATTCGACGTAGTCGACTACAATACCCGCACTATTGTGCAGAAGGATACGCTCACCCTCATTCGCAAGCTGA
>Ga0163109_10003446_pt1 | contig 12087 bp, 14 predicted proteins | sample CRUFie1St13metaG_FD_108704 | JGI IMG/M metagenome (GOLD analysis project Ga0163109, IMG submission 108704) | Marine microbial communities from the Costa Rica Dome - CRUD Field 142mm St13 metaG | ecosystem: Environmental > Aquatic > Marine > Oceanic > Photic zone | place: Costa Rica: the Eastern... | reverse complement strand
TATTCAGAAACCTTTGTTCGCGCTCCAACCCAACTAAGATCGACGCCAGTGCTGAGAATGCCGTTCTCTTCATATAAATACTCAACAGCAGCAACGCTAATCGGAGCGGCTGGAGGGGCTATTAATGGAAGAATGCGTCGCTCAGTCAAGCTGATACCTTGCTCAACTGCGTTATAAATGCTGTTGTTGTATTTAATTGCGGTTACGCCAAAAACTCCGCCTTCTCCCTCAGCAACGCTAATAACACGAAATTGCTGTGATTGAACAGCCGCTGTTTGTATTAACCACGGCGCATTTACAGCCGGAGCTTCAGTAAAAGGCGTGCTTACATTGACTGCGGTACCGCTGATGCTGCTAATACTGCGCGTTTCAACCAAGCCGGTTGATAACAGAACTGAAATTGTTGGGCTATCCGTTCCAACAGATAAATTACTTGCGCTATCAATTGTAACTTGTGTAGTTGTAGCACTTGAAACTCGACCATTTCTTCTCGTTACGCCTCGCAAAGGATCGGCAATGTCTACGACCATGCCAGGGCGCAAGACAATCCCTGAATCAATACCCACAGAAAAATTACATGTTTCGCTTAAACTTTGCTCACTTAAAAGAGTCCATTTACCTAGCCTAATGGCTTGCCCGCGTGAATAACACCCAACCGCTTTAATCTCTTTGTTGTTAATGCCATATTTAGCAATTGCATCCTCATCTCGTACATACTCGAAAGCGACATCACCTTGCTCTTCATAGCTTTGATACGAAACCGTCGCGCATGTATGCCTGCTGCGAATTGACGAACCAGAATACTCAAATAACCCGTCTACAACGTTTGCGGGGCCAAGTGCATACTGAGCAGTGGACGGCCTGTCTTGCAATAACACCAGAGATCCAGCGCCATAGTAAGAAATGCCGCGAAAAATGCTGGCCATTTCTTGAATGACATTGAAAACTTCTCTGCGTTGATTAATCAACAGGTTGCAGCTAAAGCGAGGCTCTTGCCCGCCATCGCCATCATCAACTAAAACATTGCAGTATTGAGAAACTGCAAAAAAGTCATATCGGTCCAGAGACGCCTCAGGAACTCCTGCTCCATAACGTGTATTTGTTAATAGATCCCATAAACACCACGCTGGGTCATTAGTCCAAGTGGCCGCCTTAAACGTTCCATCCCATACGCCTGAATATGTGATGCGGCCTATGTGCGTCGTTAAGTCAACCGTTGCATTGCTTGGAATTGCAACTTTAATGCCATGAATCAAATACTTGCGCGTTGGGACGTTCTGAAACTGACGAGAGTCAAAACGTAAAAAAGACAGCGCAGTGTTGGGATACGTGAACTTATCATCAACAATTTCAGTAAAGCTTGACCAGAATGTGCGGTTTTGGTTCTTAGTTGTTTGGTTGTTTTCAGTAACCCGTACCAAACTAATGTCAACAGGGAAGTCCCCTGTTAACTCAATAATATGGTCGCGCAAGTATTGATCACTGCTTTTGCCTTTGATAGTTTGATCGCCGCCAACAGTTTGAAACCCACCACCATTGTATTGAACTTGGATTTGATAAGTAACCTCGTTCCCGACAATGTCACCATCATCTTCGATTTTTTGGAGCGAGGGGATTAAAACTGTGACCCGCACGCGATCAACGTTTGTATTTGTTATTTGCCGCGTTACCTCTCCTCCCGACCCTTGGGTGAATTCAACGCCTACAGCCACCTCGGTTTGAACACCCTCTGTGCTTGGGATATACGTTTGGTCTTGCGTGCCTGTCCTTGCGTCAAGAAAAAACCCAGTGAAATTATTCGAACCGTCTGCGTTTGTTACAGGCGTGCCATCGAGGAAAATGCCCTTTGACCCGCCGACAATGCCCTCGATTTCTCCTTCGCTTAAAAGGTCAAGGACAGAAGCAGACTGTACCGACTGCAGGCTGTCATCTGCTTCTGTTGGTGTACGACTACCGCCACCGCCACCTTTGCCGCCACCGCCGCCGCCAGCGCCTGTAATGTACTTTGATTCAGTCATCGTTAAGGCTTGTCAACATCAAGGCCAGCAGAAATAACCGCCGAACCAACAAAAACACGCCCATAAGCAATAGGGACGGCAACACCTTTGTTTGTAGTGTTAACAATTCCACTAAAGCTATTAGATTCCAATCGCAACGGCTCTTCTGAAAATCCTGGTGGAGATGGAGTTGGTGAAATCATTTCTGCTACTCCACCCAAAATCAAGGACGCGCCAATAGCTCCAACACCCATACTGATTGCACCAAATTGCAACCCGAAACCGATTGCAGTTGCCCCAGGGACAAAGATGCTAGCAGCAACCAATCCAATCCCTAAAAGGGTTCGACCAAAACCTCCTCCCGAACCGGTCAGCACTGGCACAATCTTAAAAACGTCTTTTTTGCTCCAAGGTAAAAACAAGCCAGATACATCCTCATCATGCACAGCTTGCTTGCCAACAGTTACTCGATAAACAACGCCCCGTTTTTCACTACTCAAAAACCACTGTTCAAGAGCTGGGAAATTGGTTAGCAATGCCTTCAACGCTTGAGCAGGCGTATTAGCTACAAACTCAAACCGCCCTTGACCTAAAAATTCACGCAGCTGGCCGTAGACCTTAACGACTTTCATGCCTCAAGGCGCAAGCGGTGTTCTTCGCATAATACTGCCCATAGATGTCTCTGCTAGACAGTCTTCCCTGGACATGGTGCAAGACCTGCTGATCGCCAATGTAGATAGCGGCATGATTCGGGACAGGAGAGGACAGCTGCATCAACAACAAATCTCCGTACTGCAGCTCAGAGACAGGGATACGGTGAAAGCCCTCTTTCCCAAAATTATCTAAATACAGGTTTTGACCGTTTTCCCACCACTGATCACGCCTTGGGTAGTTCCTTAGCTGAATGCCCAGCTCACGCTTGTACCAATCCCGGCACAGGCTGTAGCAGTCAACCGTTCCATGAGCAAACTTACGCCCTACATAAGGCAGCTCGAACCCGCTGGGCTCGCAATATCCCCAGTTGCCTGTATTGGGATTGACAATATGCCAGGGCAATTTGCTCTCTTCACATGCCACCTTGTCAGCCTGTGATGGAGCGTGGTTAGTCCATGGATGACTGTGGATGACAGCAACGATTTCGCCTTGATCTTCCACTGCTGCATAGTCCTGCGGATCTAACGCAAAATGCTCCTCAGGTGTGACTGCAAGGTTCTTGCATGGAAAATATCTGCGCCTACCTTTGACCACCGCAACAAGCCCACAGCATTCTTTCGGGCTTTCTTCAGCAGCGTGCTCTAAAATTTTTTGCTTCAACGACGGGGGCAAGGTCATCAAAAACTCCGTTTTCAATTAAGACCCAAAAGGTAGCTCACCGTTTTCGCCTACCAAGCGCCCTGGAATCTTTTTATTATTAAGATCAAATTTACTTGCCAACTCAAAACTAACCACATCACGCGATTCAACTGCCTTTCTATCAACAAACCATTCTTCAACAGGGAAAGTAGCGTAGGGGTCTGCTGAGCTTTCCCCGTCTAAGAATTTTTTTAATGTGCGGATACGTAATACTTTCGCGCCATTAAGGTCGTTCCCTGCGGTTGTGAGGTTAACCTGCAACAGCAAAGCTGTCATGATGCTGTCGAGGTTGGAAACAGTCAAAGTAGGACGAGGCAAGCTGCCAGCGCTTGTAAACTCAAACCCGTCGGCCTTGACTGGCTGCCTTGAATAAGCTTGACCGTTCCAGACAATATCGCCTGATATATCTGCATTCGAGCCGCTGTGCCAACGGATAACAGTTGTCGCGCCATGCAAAGTGTTGTCGAGATGCAACTCAAACAATTCAATAATTGCGTTTACCGACAACCCTGAAAGGTCAGCATAAACAGAACTAATTGCAATCCATATAACGCCACCATCAGTTATCAAGCTGCCAATATCAGTCGGCCATGCTGGTTCTGAGCTGCCTGACGTTCCAGCTAGCGAGCACTTAAAAACAAGTCCGCTGTTCTGCGTAGTGCTAGCTCGTCGAACGTCTCCGACAGAAAAAGCAGTATTAGCAGCCCAAGAAGCAACAGCCATTACGGTTCAAACACCTGCCTGAATGTTGCCTGAATTGTGGCACGGTCCAGAAATTCTATTGCCTTGCTCCATTCTTCACAAACAAATTTAGAGCTAGTGGCCTCGCCGGGTGGGGTGAAGTTAAAAGCTACGTTGTCTGCAGCTCTAGCGTCTAAAAAGGCTTCAATAATGTCTGAGTCGGTCTCTGAAACATTGAAAGTAAGGTTAAAAATTTTGGGGTTTTGATTGAGGCCAAACGTTAGCCTCTGTTCATAACCATCACCAAAACGCACAATCCGTACTGACGGAGCGCTTGATTTTTGCATCCCATAAACAGGGTTAAACTCAGGGAAAGTAGCCATTAGGTTGTTAGCAAGCCTCCAGGTCGTTTTTGTTTGATCAGCTCAGACTGAACGGCGGCACCGATCACTTTACCGAGCTGTAATGCGCTTGAATCGTCGCCTTGCACTTGAGACCCTGACGCATCCACATTTACGGTCACATTAGCGCCGCCCATTGCGTGGTTCGGCACAATATTGCCTGACGACCTAGGCACAAACAACTCAGGGCCGCGCTCACCTACTAAGAACGATCGGTTTGGGCTAACAGGGCCACCGTTCGCTCTTCCGCCGCCAAACAGTTTTCCAAGGAATCCTCCGCCAGAACCTAATCCACTAAACACGCTGTCGATACCAAACTTAAGCAAAATGTTGGCGATGTTTTTAAGTACATTTGACGCAACCTCTGCGAGAGATTTAGTCCCGTCCACGGCAGCAGACAGTGCGTCAACAACCCCAGTTTTAATAGAATCACCAATGCTTGTATAAAGATCGGAAAGTTTTTTGCCTGCTGCCTCTTCGGCTTCCTGTGCTTCCTTGGCGGCTTTTGCTCGGTCTTTTATAGCCTGCGTTTGAAGGTTTGTTGCGTCAACCTGATTATGCAATTCTAATGTTGCTGCAACCTCTGCATCTAACTGTTCTTTTGATAAGTTGCCTTTATTTTCTAAAAGCTTGCGCAGTTCAATTTGACGCTCAAACTGTACCCGTTCTTCTGCCGTCAACGCAGAAGCAAGCAGTGTTTGATCCTGTAGAGCTTGAACCCTCTTTGCGCTTGCCTCCGCAATTTTTTTGGCCTGTTCAGCTTCTTTGTCTTTGTCAGGTTTGGTTTTTTTCGTTTTCCCTTTACCTAAAAGGCCGCCTGTTTTGTTGATGTCATTTGCAGCATCCGACGCACTTGGAGTGCCCAACGAGGCCAAACCATCAGTGAACCCACGCCCAAGATCGATAGTGCCCTGCGCAAAACTTTGTATTCTGCTCACAGCACCTTTAATCTTACCTTCAATAAAGTCTCTAATAGGCGCTGGTATTAAGTTATAAGCTCCCTGAATAATCTGAGTTATTTTGCTAAACAACCCGGCGAATACTCCCACTAAGCCCTGTGCAACTGATTTTCCAGCACTGGCTATGAATGCAAAAACTTTTCCAAGAACTTGCCCAATCCTAGCGCCAAGCCCAATGACGAAACTTTGAACTGTTTGAATTGTTTTTAGTACAGATTGAAAGCCTTGCTCTAAATTAAACGCTGCATCTGTGCCATCAACGCCAATTGCTTGACTTATTGCAGAGCCTATTTGCTTGACAATAGCAAAAAGAAATCTCACAGGCACTAATGCTGACTTTAATGCGACGGCAAAAACCTCGACAGTGACCGCTGCTACTTTGAAAGTTTCTTTGAGTAATACCCCTAACTCTGATTGATCAGTGAAAAGATTTTCAAACGCAGTTTGTAGCCGTTTTAGCTGACCTTGAATAGTGTCTGACGCGGTAAAAGCTGCCTTAGCCGCAGCACCCTGCGACTCTTTTTGATTCTCTAAAAGCTTGTTGTATTTTTCAGTGTTATTCAGCAGCGCCAGAATTGATGGGCCGGCTTCTGTGCCGAACGCTTTAATAACAGTGCCAGCATCTGCGCCCGACTTTTTGATCTTCTCTAGCGTGCCAGCCAAGCCGTCAGACTTGAGAGTTGACGCATTGATTTCAACACCAAGCGCCTCAAACTCTTTGCCAACCTTGCCCGCCGCAACCTGAGCGAAAGCAGTTTTAAGCGCGGTAAATGTAACCTCAGCGCCTTGACCGCCCGCAGTAATCTGTGCGACAGCGGCGTTAACCTCCTCAAGCGGCACGCCTAGCGAAGCAGCAACAGGGGCAACTTTTGCGATGTTGGCGGCATACTCCCCGATGACAATCTTGCCGTCATTTTGAGTTTGGATAAATCCATCTACTAACTTGCCCGCCTTGTCTGCTTCTAAGCCGTAAGCATTCAAAACAGAAGTTGCGGCATCGCCGACCGTATTGATGTCAGAAAAGCCACCAGTCGCTCCTAAACTTGCTGCTTTTAAGATTTCTGCGGCATCTGCTGCATTTGAAAAACCCGCAGAGGCAACGTCATACGCTGCGCCAGTTAGCTCAACAACGCTCGCCTGTCCCGACAATTCACGACTCACGTCTTGCAAACGTCCTTTTAATTCTTCACTGCTGCCGCCAAGTGATCGAAATTTTGCTTCAGCAAAATCCTGCTTACTTAAAGTGCTAAAAAGCGCCGTCAAAGCCCCTGCGGCACTTGTGATTGCCGCGATTGGGCCGAGAGCAGCCTTTAAGGCCCCGCCTAAAGCTGCCACCCCAGGCACTGCACCTTTGGCCGAGACACCTATAAATCGTGTCCCAATGCCGGCCTTTTTAGCAGCCGCTCCTGATTTTACAAAACGCCCGCTGGCGTCTCGCATTCTGCCGTTTAAAGATTCAACCGCTTTCTCTGTTTTGCGGCTCTGCTGCGTTACGCCCTTGAGCTGTTGGTTTGGCTGTTTTGCGTCAAGCTGAAGCGCAACTGATGCAATAACTCCAGTCACAGGTCAGCACCAACACTCATCACAGTCTACCGCCGCCGTTTGGCCTTTTTCATGGCCTCTTCATGCTCATCATTCAGCAGGTCAAAATAAGCAGACCAGATCAACAGCTCTTCGTAAGTCAGCTCTTTGTTGAGCTTGGCCAGCGTGTAACCAAGCTCTTTCGCGACCCCTAACTGCAGTCTTAGCAGGTTGTCTTTTTTTAACTGCTGCTTGAGGATTTTGGGTCTGCCGCATCCTCCTGCCCAGCAGTGAGAACCGCAATCATTAGTTTTTGCAAATCAGCGTCACGCACCTCATGCTTTAGCTCTGCCATTTCTCCCTGTTGAAACAACCGCTGCCCGCTTTCGTCCTGAGCTTTCAGGATCAAACACTGCAAAGCAAAAGCATCTGTGTCGTTGTTTGTGTTTTGCTGTGCGCGTTCACGCTCTGCCATCGTTAGTGGTGCAACCCACATTTCGAAGATTGAGCCATCTGACAGCTCAACGCTTTGCTTAATTGGCTGCAGGTTTGCGGACTTTTTTAGGCGATCAAGGGCACGGACTGAAGAGGAGGGCATACAAACCAGTTACTTCTGAGATATTAGGCATAAAAAAGGCCCCAGTACAAGTGGGGCCATTGCATGTTTTGCGCCTAATTAGCTTCTTGCGAAGTCAAAAGTTGGTGCCGCTGATGGACGGAAACTGATTTCAACAGACTGCGGATCATCAGGGTTCACTGAGTAAGAAGCAGAGGTGAGCACCGCTTCCATCTGGATGAACGTGCTAGACGAGTCAGCAGGGTCTGAACCAGACAAAACCAAGTCGGTGAACAGCTTGAAGGTGGCACCTGCTTGCTTGCGCTGGATAACGTCCTCAATCAGGCGAGTTGCAATGGTGGTGTCATCATCGGTGGTGAAGACAGTACAACTTCCAGTGCCATCCGCGAAGCCAGTGATAAAGCTTCTGAATGGCGCAGTCTGGCCCAGAGTGCCTCCAATCGAAGTAACATCCAGCTCTTCGCGGGTTACCTCAAAAGACCAATTGTTGATGTTCCCGACTGATTGAAAGTCAGAAAAGTCGATAGTGAAAGGCGTGGTGCCGTCAGTCCCGTCATCAGACAGAGCCAGCTCAGAACCACCTGCAGTGGCTGCAAAAGTAGCGATACCTGTTGAAGCTGTATAAGTTCTAATAAAAACAGGGGTCCCTGCAGCAGTACCACCCGGCAGAGTGCCGCCGGTGCCGGTGCCGAGGCTTACTTTGTCGTTGACCTTAAAATTCAAAAAGGTGCCGACATTGATGTTGTTGCTGCCGCTGGTGACGTTCGCTGCAGTAAACGTGCTTTTAGTACCAGCAGGCTTGTAATAGAGAGCGCCGGACGTACCGGACAAGACAGTAGCCATGATGTTTGAGCGGTAGTGGCTTGATCCAGCTTATTGTAAGTAAGCATTGAACGTCACGCTAACCTGAGTTTGCAGGTAAGCCTCGGGAGCGCCCGGCTGAACTGTCACCGGCCCTGACGCAGCGTCAAACGTCACACTGCTCACAGTTACACGATCAAATAAATCTTTGACGCGCTCAGCAATCGTGTAGTTCGCGCCTGCTCCAACACCAACTGCTGTAAAAATATCAATCAACACGATCCCGGCTTGCTGGTTAAAGCCTGTTGTTGGTGCCTGCAGGGTTAGGTATCCGTTGTCGTTAAACTGAATGCCCACCTGAATCCAGCTACTGCTGTCGGGTGGCGTAAAAGGTACGTTCGCAAAGGCCACGCTAATTTCAGGTGATTGAGCCATTTCCGTGGCAATACGCCCTTCAATCGCTGCGCGTACATCATTGAAAGTGCTTGTCATGATTCAGCCGAGATTTGCCTTGCCAGCCGTGGGATAGCGTTTTGAAGACGTTTCCCGCTAGCCCGCACCCACCCAGGTCCGCCAGTTTGGATGCTGCTGCCTCCTCCGGGCTGGCCCCAAGTTGTCACATCACGCCTCGGCTTGTACCTAGTTTGTGTCCTTGAGCCTGATCCGGCTGCTCCAAACTCAAGCCTGCCGGCGTAGGGCAGATTGTTGTAGATGTTGTAGACGTTGCCAACTTGCTCCTGCTGATAGCCGATTTTGTTGGGTTGTTTCAGGTCTGGCGACGGATAAGACCCTTGTCCCGCAGGTGCGCCCTCAAACGACATATCGTTTTGCCCCACGGCCCAACTAACGCGAAAACGCCCTGTATCTACAGGACTTTTGCTTACAACAGATTTGTAGCCTTCAAGAACAGCGGCACGCACCAACTTGTTCATCTGCCCCTCGGTGAACTCAGCAATCTGTGAAATTTTTATTCGTCGTGCCATCTCAAGACCTCAGAATCAACTCAAAAGTAACGGGCTCATTGGCCTGCTCTGATGTATTGATTGTAATAATTTGATAAACAACAGAGTCAATAACGACACGGTCTTTTGTTGTCGGCACTGTATCAAGATCACTTGCGGCAACTTTAAGGCGCTTGTCCTCGGCTTGTATTAGATCATTGACCTCAGACTTAGTAACGCCTCCAACAATTCCAACAACATCAACGTCGGTTGTGGTTTCGGCGCTGGCTCCTGTAGTTGTGTTGTACGCCCCAGCCGTGACATAGCGCACAGTCACGTCACCGCCTAACTTGCCGATTGCGTTTGAGGCCGCTTTCCGCAGCGAATCAACAAGGGCCATCAGAGGTTATAGGCAAGACACGCACCGCTAGTGAGCGTGATGCTTGTAATGACCCCGCAGATCTCCGTGTCAGCCACGAAAGTTTCTCCGGCCAAACTGTTGCCAGTTGCATTCTTGACAGTGATTGCATTGATTACACTGTCTTCCTTGAAGTAGATCTTGCTGAACCTGCCTGCATGCGCGTTGGTGTCAGAGATGAATTCGAAGCCGCCTGATAGATCCTCGTACATGGTCAGCTCCGTTTGATAGCGATGTTGCCTGGTCCACTAATTCTAAGGCCCGTCAAGTACCTTTCAAACATCGGCGGAACACGGTCAGCACCTACTGCCCCAGTTTTGTCTGGGGTCACGTCCAAATCACCGATCTTGACGTTCTTAAAGTCCTCTAGGCCGCTGAGGCTGATGCCGTCAACATTGTTTTTCAGGTAAACGGCCATCTCAATCTGAGCACGCTTGACCTGATCTGGAATCTCCGTGTCTGTGAAGTAATCGTCAGAAATGCGAAAAGGGAAGCCAGTCGCATACGTGTTGACATAGGTATCCGGCTTACGAACGCCTGTCCGCGGCCATTGCAGGGCTTGCGTGTCTGTTGCCCGTGCTCCAAGGAATCGTTCACGGTCAAGCCTCTGTGCCGCTGCAGTTAGCGCACGGTTGCGACTGTCATCATTGCCGGTTGTCCACTTGGAGACATCCGAGCTGGAAATCATTGCCTCAACAAAGGTGTCAGCCTCAGCCAGGGTTATGTAGCTGTTGGCGCTTGCTCCGCCCGCTGTTGCGTCGATTGATACTGCCATCGGGCTTCGGAGTAGAAGTCTTTTTAGTCGGCTTGGTGGGAGCGGAGGCCACCGCTTGCGCAGCAGCCTCGCGTTCCTTCATCCGCCGAAAGGCGAACATGCCCATCAGGAGCTAGCGCCCTTGAGAAGCACAAAGCTCAGCACAATGGCTTCGCTTGCGGTTGAGCCAACATTGGCCACAGTGATCGCGAACGAACCAGCAGCGATGCTGTTGGCTTGAACGAGATAGCTGCCAGCAGTACCGGCAGAGCTGTGGTTGACCACGACCACGTCAGTGGCGGTGACCTTGTCGTTGTTGACTGTGAAACTCACCTCAGCAGCACCGGCAAGCTCAGCGCCTGCCATGGTGATCTGACCGGACTCTGTGTTGAGAGTCACGGCGGTTCCTTTGTTGGTGGCCTGCGTGACAGTGCCGCCGTTGGTAGGGCCGATTGCGCTACCTGCTGTTGCCTCAAAAATGGATGCCATGGTTAGTTACCTCCTCAATCCAGTGCGCTGGTGGTGGTAATCCGCACGACGCCAATGTTGTTGGTTTCGTACACCTTGGTCCAGTTGCCCACGGTTTCCAGTTGTGCCCTTGTGGGGTTGGAAACGGAAGTAGAGAACTTAGAGCCGATTGGGTGATACACGTAGTGCAGATCAATCGACATGGCATCGCTCTTGGCGAGGATGTCACGGTCGGTCTCGGTTTGGAGGCCGAGTTGTTCGCCGGAGCCAATGGCACCTTGGGTGAACATGTAGCTGGCATATTCGGTAGAAGCACCGGAGCCAGCGGTCTGCACATCAGCAGACACGATCACACGCATTCCCATGAAGGTCGGAACAGCAACGTTGCCAAAGGCGTTAGCCAATGAACCTTGGGTTGCCCCAGAGTCAGGTTGACCGTTGTTGTCGTAGATCATGTCGAGCACACGGCGCTCTTTCAGGTCGTAATAGACCTTGGGGTGAACGCAGATAGCGGCCAACTTGTCGCCTTGGTCGCCCAGCAGAGACTGACCCTCAACAACCTGACGTGCAGTCAGTTGAGTTGGGGAGTCGCCTGATGCACCGTCAACGGCCAAAGCCGCATAAGCAGCAGAGCTGGTGTCACCGACTGCGCCGAATACACCGGCCAGGCAGGACAGCAGATCCTTTTGACGTTGGTTGGCAACGTAATCAGCAATCTTGTCGCCAATAGCAGCCATAGGGTCAGAACCGGCAGCCAGTGCAGCCAAGTCGCGTGACTCAAAAGCACGACCACGGTGCAGAACGACGCCAACCTGCTTGTCGGCTTCGATCTTGCCTGGGGTCAGTGAAGAGCTATCCGTCAGACGCTCAAAATCGCCTGACAGATTTGCCTTATAGAAAGGCACTTGAACGAAGTCACCACCATCCTCGGCGGCATTTAGCTCGGCCATTGGCTGAACCACACCGCTAGCCAAAAAGGCATCACGCTGAGTGGTTTGCTCAATGACGTACGGCGTAAATACCTCAGGGATGATGATGTCAGAGCGAAGAGTCGCCATGACAGATCCTCAAAAAATGGTTTTTACGGTGTGGGCGTAACCCTTATGGCTCGGCGTAACCGCGCCCATGTCTTTCATATTAACGGTTCGCTGCAGCTTTCAACCTTTCATACATATCCCGATCCGTTCTAAACAGTCGTGATTGCTCTGTGAGGTTG
>Ga0163109_10003445_pt1 | contig 12090 bp, 20 predicted proteins | sample CRUFie1St13metaG_FD_108704 | JGI IMG/M metagenome (GOLD analysis project Ga0163109, IMG submission 108704) | Marine microbial communities from the Costa Rica Dome - CRUD Field 142mm St13 metaG | ecosystem: Environmental > Aquatic > Marine > Oceanic > Photic zone | place: Costa Rica: the Eastern... | reverse complement strand
TCCACCAGTTGGAGTATCATTAGAATCACCAGTCATAGGTGATTTACCAACTGAATCCATCAGGTCATTGAAATCTTCATCACTCATAGTGTTATCTGAAGAACCCTGTCCATCATCAGAACTACCACCACTACCTTCACCATCACCACCTTTTTGTGGTTCTGTAGTATCATCAGATAGTATATTGTTTAGATTACCTAAGATAACTTTGAATATCTCTAATGCAACATCCAAAGAATCTTTTGAGTTCTGTAATCTACTAATGTTTTTTAGATTGATTATTCTATATATTTTTCTCAAACCTTTCAGAGATGAAAGATTAGTATTCTTATTATGAAGGTTGATAATTCTGAACATATAAGATTCTATAGTCTCTTCAGTAAACTCATCTGAAAGAAGTGCCTTATCAACTAATTTATCATTGAAGTACTTATCGTACATTTTTCTGTAGTAACCTCTGTAACCAGGAGCTGATTTGAAAACATAGTTATCAATTCTCCTATCTTCTACATAGTTCCAAAGGTTCTTAATATTTTCTTGTGTATTGTAAACACCCTTTTTGATAGCCCCCTCAGAAATATAAGTGGGAATCAAGTTGTATAAATCGTTAAGTAATTTGAAATCTGAGAGTTTGATGTGAGAACCCTCGTGAAGTGCTAATCCTACTGCAACATCAAAATCTTTTGGTTGTTCAATCTTACTACCAATAACAACCGATTTACCATCAGTATAAGAATCACCCCTCTCTTTGAACTTAACAGGTATTGATTCGTTAGTTACAATATTAACGAAGTTAGAAATAGCCCTTTTTGAAGAAGCTAGTTTGTATAAATCTAAGGATTTTCTCTCAGTATCGGAAAGTTGGTCTATAATGATGTCATCTGTTTCAAAATCATCGTACCAAAAGGAGGAGTTATATTTCATAGTTTTAAGGTTTTATCTCAATTACAAGACTAATATACAAAAAAAAGCAATACGAGTCAAGTTTTTTAACAATTATTTTTTATCTATATAAAGTTACAAATGAACCGAACTTATCATCGAATACTTTGATTAGATTCTCATAATCACCACTTGTCATTTTTTCCATTAGTGGTTTGAATGGAATATCAAATTCTCTACATAATCTTTTGGCCAAACCCAAGATAACATACGCATTACCATCAGGTCCAGTCAAATCGATTTCGATTCCTTTACTTTTTGTTTCTTTACTTTTAATCATATCTCACTTATTTACATAGTAAATATACGAAAAAAAGCTGAGAAATCCAAATAAAAAGTGAATTATTTTAGGATAAATCTTGGGGGGTGTTTCTATATATTCTGTAAGAATCTTCATCAAAATGCTCAGTTGATACTTCTACTATTGTAGAGTTATCCTCTATTGCAATTAGTTGGTGTGGTAATCCTCTTTTGATTAGCACAGAATCACCAACTTTGATTGTTTTGTTTTTTCTCTTCCCATCTTCTACATCTATCCAATGAAAATCAAATGAACCTGATTGTACATACCAAGTTTCTTTCTTTTTTAAATGGTAGTGCATTGAAAAATACGAACCTTTATTTGGAAACACCAATAACTTTCCACAATAATCTTCATCATTATGTATCCAAAGTTCATAACCCCAAATTTTATCTACTCTTTTTGGGGGTTTTATATCTACATCTATAATCATAGTAAATCATTTTGTTTTAAATAACGAACATTAGTATCCCATTGAAATTTTTCAAGATAGGGATGCTTTAATGCTTCTAATATCTTATACTCTGTTAAGGTAATATGTAGGCCTCTATTATATATATCGTGAAGTTTATTAAAGTTACTTATTAGAATTGAATCTTGGTGTGTCTTTAAATCTTCGTGCCAAAGATTTTTGAAATTATAATTAACGAGTTTTTCTAACCAACCTTTTATCTTTTTATTTTCTTCAGTTATGAATCTTTTGTCTGTAACGAGTGGTTTTAGTTCTGCATCAAAAAACCTAAATCCCCATTTTTTTAAATAATTTATACTTGGTTCACTATCAATAATTAAAGGAATGGTTAATGTTGCAAAAAGTTGAAAATGTTTTTCTGTAAATGATATTATTTCTTCATTTTGTTTTACATAAGTATCAAATGTTGTAACAGATTCAAACATTATTTCTGCATATGAAAATATTGAGTAAACACCATGTTTATTGTAGTAATTACAGTTATCATGAAACCATGTGTTTGGGTTTCCTTTGTATAACGCACCTTCACCTTCTTTAAAATCAGCAAAATTGATTTCAAATTTATTTATTTCATTGATATCATTAAATACTTCTGTTTTTTCCCTTTCTCTTCTTTCTAAACTTACCTCTGGTAAAGTAACAATGTGTCCTGCATTTTCAAATGGTAAACTTAGATACTCATATAAAGTTCTTTGTCTAATACTTTTTCCATGCAACTTACCAACCCTCAAAAATATATCATACTCCCTTTCAATCAGTTCTGGTTTATATAGTTCAGATAAAACTTGTGCAGTATTGGGTAATATATTGCCAGTTAAACTTTTAAAATTATGTAATCCAAGTATTGGAATAGCAATTACATTATCTTTTTTATCTTTATAAGAGGTTTCAGTTACTACGAAATCATAATCATCATCATATTCATCAATATATGGAAATAACAAATCAAAATATACGATTGGTACATCGATTGATTTCGCGTAGTTTATATACTCGTTAAATTTTGGATTTTCTTGTTTATCGAACTTGTGAACGAAGAAAGCTTCACAATCTTTTAGTTCTTCTTTTTCCTTGATATGTACTAAATCAAATATTGTATTAGTTATCGGAAATTTATCTGAGGGAAAGTTTTCCCCATTAAATCTATTATCTAACCATCCACATTTAATCATTCATCTGTATAATTGAAACCATTTTCTTCTCTATCCAACCTGTCATAGATATCATCTAAATCATCTATGATGTTTTGAATAATTGACCAATCTTGTTCTTCTTTGGCATCTTCTAATAGGTTTACTATTCTACCTATTTCTTCTGATAATTTTCCCATATTTTAATAAATTTTGTAATATTATATGTGATTAAATATAATAATTTTACTTTTTTATAAAAATAATTGAATTATCTACCTTGTCCGCGATAAGGTTTTACATAATTTTTTGAGCCCTTTGAACGAGAGTGTTTTGTCTTTGCATGGACTCCAGGTCTTTTCTTTCGTGTTTTAGTAAATGTACCTGAATAATTAAAACTTCTTGCCATTATTTGATGAACTTAGCCTTTTTTAACGCTCTTGCATTTTCAATCCATCTTACACCTATTTTATTATAAACTGGTTTTCTGACAAATTTATTTACTGCCTTTTGTACTTCTTTTGCTATAGGCTTGTAAACAGTATTATCTACAATCCTAAAATTACCACCGAATAAATTTTGGAATTTACCTAAATTATTTTGGACATCTTGCCAAGATTTAGATAATAAATCATCAGGTAAAACTCTATCTCTTTTTTCGTTTCTTTCTTTTGCAACTTCTAATGAGGTATTTACAAAAACCATATAGGTATCATATCCTAAACTTTCAGCGTGTTTTTTAAGTTTATCTATTTTATTATACTCATGACCAGTACCATCGATAATCATTCCTAATCTACCTGCTTCATAAAACTTCTTTTGTTGAGCAGTTAGTTGTTTTGCTCTATCTCTGATACCACCTGGAGTTCTTGTAATTTTATCCCAAAGTTCAGCATCTTCTTTTTCAATTTTTGCTAAATCTCTTGGATTTATTCCATTTTTCTTTAATCCAGCCTCAAATGCTTTATCTGAGTTTACTGATTTTAATCCAAATGATGAAAAGGATGATTTGAGTTTTTTATCAATACCGAAGATTTCCATGGCGGTAAAGGATTTACCTGAACCAGGTCCTCCCGCCATAAAAACACATTTGAGTATACCAGGGTCATCGACACCCTCTGTAATCATTTGTAGTACAATAGATTCTTTAATTGAAATCATTTGTGATTCAATATCGAACATGGAATCTGATATTACACTTTCAGTAATTAACGATTTTAAACTCAACGCTATATCTCCTTATTTCTTAGGTTTTCTACCTCTTCTTGGCTTTCCTTTAGCCGCTTTACCAACATCACCAAGTTGATTTCCAACTTCTTTGATGGCATCTTTAACATCACCAAGTTCTTCTTTAACTCTCTTGGCTCTTCGTTTGACGGTTTTCGCAGCCTTCTTGACATCTTCAGCAAGTTCTTCAACATCATCCGCAATTAAATCACCATCTTTGTCCTCAATCTTACCAGTTTTGATAAGATAAAAGTATACCGCTGCACCGACAGCAAGCACACCTAAAATAATTAAAAATGTTTGCATTACTTCTTTTTTATTAATTAATAATTGTTTCTACTATAAATATACTATAATCAAATAAACATATGTTCTTCATCATCCATCCTCTGCTCATCTTTTTCTTCATGTGTTACTGTTTGGTAACCAAGACTGGATAATATCGTTACAAGTAAAATGATTATGTATTTCTTAATTTTATTCTTCACCGTATAATGACCATTTTTTAGTAGGCTCAGGTTCTACAACCTTTTCCTCAGTTTCGATTATATAAGTGTAACCTTCTCTTGCATCCATGTAGAATTGAGTTACACCTTGTTTTTGGTAAATGTATTCTAAAACATCTGTAAGAGAATCTAATATAACTGTTTCATTGTCTAAAGGAGACCACCTATCGCCAGGTGGTACTCTTTTAGCAACTTTAATTTTTATCTCTTCTTTTACAATCTCCGCCTCTTGTGCCATTACTCAATAACTCTAAGGATTCTGCTCTCCTTCGCTCCAACAACTTTATAATCAATCTGAACACCACTATCCTCAAAGTCTTTTACAACTCTTGATTCTGCCTCTGTGACTGATTGTGAATCTACTAAATAGATTTCTTTTACTTTTTTGTCTTTGCCATTTTTAAGTGTAGCAACTACCACTTCAACTGTAACTTCGAAAAATTTTGCCATAATGTATTTGTTTATATTTATATATATTTATTTTAAAAGTAAACATACAAAAAATTTTGGAAAAATCCAAATTAAATTATAGTTTTTTTACTTTTATGTAATTTTACTCTTGGTAAAATTTCTTTTTTATATAAAAGTTTGTGTGCATCTGTATTTGGATGTCCACAATCTAAGATATAAGATGAATCTAAATTCTTTTTTACGAACTCCAAGAATCCTAAGTTTTCATCATTTAGAAGAAACCAACTATCATTATAAAATAGTTCTGCAGTTTTCGTACCATAATCATACAATTCTTTCCAACCCCAAAAGCAAAGGTAAGGGATTTTTCTTTTTTCTAAAAATTCTTGTACTAATAGTATTTCTTGTAATGAACCATCTGCAATATCTTCTGAATACTTTTCTATCATGGAATGGGAAAACAAATCTAAACCTACTAATTCTAAACTTTTTGCAGAAGTTTTCAAAACCTCCATTACCAAATCACTATCTTTTTTTGTAAATCTTCTTGCAATTCCACTCCATTGTATTATCACTAAATCTGGTTGGTATCCATCTAATATTTCTTTAACGATACTTTTTGATATACCGAAATTACCCATCGAACCTTTTGCAACATTTTTTACTCGAAAATCTTCTGCAAGAAAATCAGACCATGGTTTCCATTGTTTATCATCTCGTGGATTATATCCAGGTTGTGATTGTGAAAATGAACATCCACTAACCAATATCTTTAAACTCTTGTCCATAAAATTTATAATTCTTTTTTACTGCATCTAATTCACCTTCTGCAATTGCAATTTCTTCATCTTCATAAATTGCCTCCACAGGACACTCATATAAACACGCACCACAATTAATACATTCAGTTGGGTCAATGTAAAGTTGTAATCCTTTCTTTTCCTCCTCTGTCATATTCTCAACTTCTTCACCCCTACCAGTAACACTAATAGGGCCGTTGATACAATCGACAGGACAAACATCTACACATGCTGTATCACATACTCCTTCACATTTTTTACCAATTATAAAACTCATAATAGTTTCTTAACTATCTTATCGATAACAGACTTTTGTCCATCATCCAATTCATTACCATGCTTAATTATATTTTTTTGAAGTTCTTTACTGGTTTTTTTATACCACTTGAATACTCTTTCACATTTATGGTTTGTTCTAAGTGAAAAATTGTATTCGCCTAAATCAAATATTTCATATAGTTTTTCTGTTAAGTAATTTCCTGCTAATAAGTTAGGGTGTCCATTAAAATCAGTTACCATATTCTTTTTTCTAAACTCATTTCTATGACCGATGAATGGATTTGCTGTACATTTTGATTTATCTAATAAATTGTACTCTACTTGTAAGATTTCATCCTCTTCTAACTCCATGTATGGTATAAATGCATAATCAATATTATAACTAAGAAAAAAGTTTTGTAACATGAGCATATATTGTAGAGTTACTTTGGATGCAAATGGTTCTACTAACAATCCCTTTTCAGTATAATCGTGTGGGTTTACACTTACTGAATGAGTAAACATATCATTATATTCAGAGTAATCGTAAGTATATGTTAATTCATAATTAAAATCTAATTTTCTATTTGGCCCACTCCATTGAATGATACAGAAATTAGGTTTTTTGTTTTCGTTTATTAATCTACTAACAAAATCTATTGTTTCAATGAATATTCTTTGGTTATTTTTTCCATGGTCTGCATGGTGAAAGTGAAGTGCACCTTGATTTTCAAGTACAGATTTTATTTTTTTCCAATCATTTTTAGAATCCTCAAACTTTGCATCTTCCTCCATTCGGATTCTATTGCAATAAAAATCAGATACTCCGATTTCATGGTATCTTTTTGTCATCCATAAACTATCAAAGAAAATATGTGCTGCAGCGTTTTCTTTAACTGCAGTGTGAGAACATCCATTTGAGTAGAGAATCATTTCTTCTAATATTCATATTCTTTTTTAGGACCTGTGAGGTTTCCATTTATAAGAAAAGAACAGTTGAAACACAACATCCTAAGATTCTCATGTTTGTGATTTTTTCTATTACCATCTATAAAATCTAAAACTAATGGAACTTTATGGTCTGTAACTCTTCTTTCTTCAAATCCACAAGAGTTACATTTTTCTTGCATGTAACCATTTAGTAAAATTCTTTGTTTTAACTTCCATACCGGATAATCTGGATACTTTCCTTCTAAAATATCTTCAAGTGCAAATTTACCTCTTTTTAGATTGTATCCTTTTTTAATACCAACACCATCAGGATTTTTTAAATCCTCAAAGATACCATACTTTCTTGCGTATTTTTTGTAAGTGTTGTAAGATACACCTAATATTCTTGCTGCCTCCATTGCAGAACGAGCTTTCTTTTGTGCATCTTTGATTTCAGATTCCATTAATGGTTTTGCACCCAAACCTCGTTTCATTCTTCTTTGTTTACCCGCTTGTGATAAATCATTTGTTGGGTCAAAGTTGGGGAACATTTTATCGTTAGTATTTTCCATATTAATTCTCTTTAATATAAGTATAGGATATCAAAATTTTTTGATATACTATCCTCTCACTACATCTAATGTTACACAATGTGGACCACCACTAAATGTTCTTGCATGTCTCATTTGGACTGGTATTGGTTCAAAATCATTTTTTTCTAATTCTCTCATTAATAAAATTTGATTTTTTTCTACCATTACTTGTTTTGAATTTATAGGTAAGATATTCATTCCAAGCCAAGGTGATGCAGGACACCACTTATCAAGTACTTGTGTTGGATATGGTTCAGGTGCCCATATAATATTCATTCTACTGAGAAACTCTGGTAGATTTCTCCAACTAACTCTATGTGGATTTATTAATACTGTATTTTCTCTAAGGAACACAAAAGTTGTATCGATGTGAATATATGCATAAACATCCTCTGCAGTGTGTACCTTGTAGTGTTCCCACCCTTGTTCATTACAAAAGTTTTGTAACCACTCTGCACCTGCTTTGTTACCAGTATTTGATACGAGGTATAATAAATCATTATTGTGTTTGATTACATTTGCTGCATCAAATACAGGTTCTTCATTTAATAATGTAGGAATAGATAAATTCTCTCTTTGATAAATAGAATCTAATAACTTTGGTTTTGGTGCTTCAACCCAATGATTCGGGTCAAATAGAGGTTTACAAGTTTCTGCTTCATTACTTCTATGTCTGAGAGTCATAGGTGTTGCAATAACCTTATCGTTAATCACCAACATTGAATCTCTTGGACAATAGTTATAATACCCATCAACCTCCCAATTTTCTGTTTTAATAGGTTCTGAGAAGTCTTTATCTATTGGTCTATGTACTTTAACACCTAAATCAGTTAAAGTGTTACAAATCCCCTCTAAATCCTCTTCCATCTCATCCATTACTCGTTGAGGATATGGACCTGATGGTCTTTCACTAAATTCTTTATCTGATAAATCTGCGTAATCGATACAATGTAAACATTTATCTCCTACTGTTGGTACTTGTGCACCTTTTGTTGTTCCTACTATAATTTCTTTTAAATCATCCCATTCATTTCGGACGTATGGTTTTATTAACCCCATAATTACTAAACTTATACCAGGCTCTTTCGTGGAAATAATAAAGAACCATTTTCGTTACTAACTCAACACCACCGATGGCAATACCCCATTTCCAATTGCCAGTAATTAACCATGAAAGAATCATAGTATCTAATGTACCTATTATTCTCCATGTTATTGTTTTAAGTATGTGTCGTTTTCTACTTACCATTACAGCGTACCATCTTTTCTCATCTGTTCTCTAATTGAGGTTGCGGATATATCACCTATTTCTTGTGGTGGTACATGCTCTATAATATCATATCCCACTCCCCTACCATAGTTGATAGATTCGATATCAGGTATAATTGAAGTGATTACTCTACCATCTTCAATAAGCTGTTTCAGTTCACCTTCGTGAACCATTTTTTCTATTTCTTGTGCTGACCAAGGATTCTTTTCATCTGGTTTTACATCTCTGATTGCCAACCAAACATTATATCCTTCTTTTAATCTTTCATTGATTAACCAAAGATGACCTTTATGAAGAGGTTGCCATCTTCCTACAAACATCGAGTACTTTTTTTCAGTCGATGATGTAACTTTATCTGCTGTTGCTTTGAACTCTGCCATTATAATTTATCTGTTTTGGTTAAATTATTTATTATCTTTGAAAATGAAGTATCTGGTGAATCTTTTGTTGTATCAACATCTATAAATTCTATTTCTGGTGCCTCATAATCTTTTACATGAAAATGGTCTCTTTCTCTTTTTTGAGTTGTATGAACATAGAATTCTTGGAAATCTCCAAAACCTATTCGTTCTTTAAATTCTTCTCTTAACCATCTATAAGGTGCCACGAGGGACACTACCACATCACACCCATTGTTGTGAAGATATTCCACAATCATCTGTGCGTTTCTGATATTGTTTATTCTACCTTGTTCAGAATAATCTTTATTTATCGTGAGTTCTCGAAGGTCATCTCCATCAACATGGAACACATCCCTTCTCCAATTTCTTTTCTCAGTTTTGAGAAACGAGTGAAGTTTTTTTCCTAATACAGTTTTACCATGACCTGGTTGACCTGTAAACCAATATACCATAACTTATCTTAATTTTTAATTACTTTTATTACCAAACGCCTTTTCAACTCCTGCGATTCCAAATGAACCAAGTGTTACCCACACAAAAGAATTGTAAATGACTTCGTTAATTACTAAATCCTTACCAACATATCCGGTAATTAAATCAGCAAATGCAAAAATGACCATAATAGCGAATGAGATAAACCCAATTACCGCTTTTTCATTTATGTCATTTTCATCTTTGAATATACTCCAAAAGCCCATCCATTTTCTCCTTAAATATTTAAACATATTGTAACGATTTTAGTAACTAATTATATATATGATGATTTATGAAATATCTGCAGATTCTATTAAAGTGTAGGTAAAAGAGTTACCCCATATATTAGAAGCCTTTCTACAAATATCCATGAATTCATTAAAATCATCATTTGCTGCAATCACTTGACAACCTGCTGACCATTTATCAACCCTTGAGGATTTACCACCCGCTCTTGCAGTTGCTCTGTGGATGTTGATTCCATAGATTCCTTCTTTTACATTTTCCTCTAACAAATCATATTCATTATCCATATCACCATCTCTGTAAACCTTTAGTGGTTTTTGTTGTCTTAGTGCTTCATATTTTCCTTGATGTAATCCAATCTTGTGAGAACCTCTGTATTGACCTGGTTTTAGGATTGCAACTCCATCAGAGTTAAGTAAGTTTTCTACCCAATGAGTACCAGGGTCTGTAGTACAATCGTATTCGTGATAGTGCCATTCATTATTAAAATCTTTATAAGAGATGGTAATCGTATCATCAAATGCGTTTGTAACTCTGTTCTTTGTTTTTGAATTTCTGATTCCGATTATATTTACATCGTATCCTTTTTCTTGTGTGTCTTTGAAGTATTTATATCCTTTACTTCTTACAGCATATTCTATTTGTTCTCTTGTATATTTAGCCATGTTAATACCTCTTGTTTTTTTGTTTGAACTTTCTCATGTCTGACGGTCTTGGTTCTCTAACTCTGAATGGAATCTTATGTGATTTCCAAAAATCATTTAGAGTGAATACTAAATCTTTAATTAGTGATTTTACTTTTTCTCTATCCTTATCATTCATAATAGTCAATTCCTTTGCTGGAATTATTCCTTTGATATAATTTTGAATAGGAAATACACCAATTTCATTTAGAGTATTTTCTTTTAATGGTTTCATTCCATTTTTTACTCTGATTTTATTGATTTGTTGTTTTATCTTTTTCTGTTTCGGTGAACCTGGCATTGATTTCATTGCCTTAGAATAGAGAGAATACAATTCAACTTTTTCTTTAGTTGATAGTTCTTCTAAATCTTTTTCTTCTTGTCCACTATTTTTCTTTGGAAAGTTTGTATCATCATCGTGTTTTCTCGGATTCACAGTTTTCTTTAATAAATGATGATTCAATCCAAGTGGTGGATGAAATCCTTTCATTTGAGATGTTCGTTGAAAAGAACCCTCATAGATAGATTTAAGATATTTGACAAACTCTTTATCATTTTTCATTCTCTTAAAATCCCTATCTGCAAATACATTCTTTACAAAATCTCTAACATTTTTTGAATCTTTTCTGATTTGGTCTAATGTAGAAAACATTCCTTCTTCTAAATCAGGTTGACCAGAGTTATTATTCTTATCTCTTTTACCTAAATTATTAGTATCACCATGTTTTCTTTTCTTAGGGAATGAAGGAATTGCGTAGTTACCAACTTGAGGATACCCAACTTTACCTTCGTCTCTTAATCTTTTGATGATTTCTTGTCTTACTTTTTTTGGTAAACCTTTGTGTTTAGTAGATGCAAAATCTTTAGCATCAGATTTTTTCATATCTTTTGCAACTTTTCTTACAGCAGGAGTTGCATCCGAAGGTTTTAAATCACCCTTCTTCAAAGCATAAACTGCTCCCATAAATTTCTGTTGTGCTTTTGATTTACTTGGCATACCAATATCCTTTATATTATATAAATATAATAAAATTTAGAATACCTAATTAATTGTTGATTCTTGAACCTCTGCTTGAACCACCAGAGCTTCTACTTGATGAAGATGAGGATGAACTTCCTCTACTAATATTACCTGAACTTCTACTTGAGTTATTGTAAACTGGTCTACTACTATTTATGTTAGAGTTGTTGAAATTATTTCTAATAGTATTATTATTTGGAACTACAGGTCTACCATTATTATTTCTGATTCTAATATTATTGTTGGGTACATTGTTTGGATTATTATAAACTCTTACATTGTTACCATTGTTTCTCAGTATGTTAACTATTTCATCAACATTATTATTGTTGTTTACATTTTGTCTTGGATTGTTATATCTTCTACTGATGGTATTTTGGATATTACTATTACCATTATCTATGAATCTACTTCCTCTTCTTCCT
>Ga0163109_10003443_pt1 | contig 12093 bp, 12 predicted proteins | sample CRUFie1St13metaG_FD_108704 | JGI IMG/M metagenome (GOLD analysis project Ga0163109, IMG submission 108704) | Marine microbial communities from the Costa Rica Dome - CRUD Field 142mm St13 metaG | ecosystem: Environmental > Aquatic > Marine > Oceanic > Photic zone | place: Costa Rica: the Eastern... | reverse complement strand
CGCATGAGCCGCGTCCGGTCCGCAAACACGACCACCTCTTCCGAAGGCAACTCAAGCTGAACGCCCGACGACTCGTGCAGGTACACCACATCCTGAAGCAATCGATTGAGGCCAATGCGACTCATTTCTGACTTGCCGTCTGTGGCCAACATGGCAAAGCCCTCCGCGATGTTGCTCAACGCGTCAATCTGCTGGGTCGTGGTCTGGGTGTAACGTTGCAATCGCGCCTCAAAATCAGGTGCGCCATCCCGCCAAGCACGGTCCAAGTGCTGCGCCCCCAGTTTCAGGGGGGTCAGCGGGTTTTTGATTTCATGGGCGACCTGCTGGGCCATCTCGCGCCACGCCCCTTCCCGCTCCAGCGAAGCGCGCGCATTCATGCTCTCTTCCAATTGAGCCAACAAAGCGTTGTAAGACGACACCAAGCTTCCGATCTCGTCTCTCCAACGGTACGTGAGCGTTTTGCTTTGGCCGCGTTGCAAAGGATTGGACTGCATGTCTGAACTCAGGCGTCTCAGAGGCCCCACAATCGAATTGGATAGGGAAAACCCAAGCAGCCCCACCAACAAGAACAAAAGTGCGTACACGGGCGCCAAACGAAGCAAGAACGCCTTCCAGTCCGCCTCCTCTGCCAAGCGGGGGTCATAGTGGACGTGACCCAAAGCCAGCACTTCGCCGCTTCCTTTCCTCAAAGGCCAAACCACTTCCGTGCCTCCACGAACGTTTGGGATTTCTGTGCGTCCCTCTCCCAACGTCGCTGACGCGAGGACGTCCTGGTTCAGGGACAATGCGACGGTGCTGTCGGGCGACCCCGGTCCCGCCGAAGTCGTGACCAACCGTCCCTGGTTGTCGTACAGCGAAAACGTGAGGCTGTGGACGTCGGCCAATTCACAAATGCGGTCCGTAAACACCACAGCCAAGCTGTCCTGCCCCACCGTGCCACCCATGCGTTCGAGCATGTAGCTCAGGCTTCTTTGGAGTGCGGCTTCTTTGCGGAGCAGGCGCTGGGCGTTGTAGGTGGCCTCTGCATCGACGCCGTACCGATACGCCACGTAACCGGTGGCCACCAATGCGCACAGCACCACAGCCATCATACCCAAGAAGATGCGGAACCTCAAGCCCATGGGCTCAAGCTAACCACAAAGTGTGCCAAGAAAACAGGGAACGGCCGATTAGCCGTCGAGCGCCTCAGAACCGGCAACGATCTCGAGGATTTCCGTCGTGATCGCCGTCTGACGGGCCTTGTTGTAGGTGATGCGCAAGTCGCGCAGCAACTCACCGCCGTTGTCGGTGGCTTGGTGCATGGCTGTCATGCGCGCGCCGTGCTCAGCGGCATGGCTGTCGAGCAACGCCTTGTACAATTGAACGCGAAGGGCGTTGGGAAGCATGCGCTCCACAATTTCCTCTTTGTTGGGCTCGAAGATGTAGTCAACGGACGATGCATCGCCTTCTGCATCCGCATCAGGGAGCATGGGCAAGAACGCCTCTTCCGTGGGGATCTGCACCGCCGCGTTTTTGAACTGGTTGTACGCCAACACCACGCGGTCGTATGTGCCGTCTGCGAACTGAGCCATGACCTCGTTGGCCACTTCAGACGCGTGGGCAAAGTCCAGGTTCTCAAACAGCCTGGTCGACGCGTCCCCGAACCCTTCTGCCACGGGCCACTCCAAACGGTTGGCGGCGTCCAAGGCCTTCTTGCCGAGGGGCAAGACCGCATAGGCTTGGTTGGCCTCTTCGCAGGCTTTCACTGCGCTGGTCGCAAGCTTCACGACGTTGTTGTTGAACGCGCCACACAGTCCACGATTGGACGTGATGGCCACAATCAACACCCGCTTGACGTCCCGAACTTCAGAGTATTGACCTTCTCCCTGCTCCAAGCTGGCGCTCACGTTGGCCAACATGCCCTGCAGCTTCACGGCGTAAGGGCGCATTTGGGTGATTGCGTCTTGCGCGCGACGCAACTTGGCCGCAGACACCATCTTCATTGCAGAGGTGATCTGCATGGTGTTCTGCACCGAGGTGATGCGTTCGCGTACTTCTTGAAGTCCTCCAGCCATGGCTTAACGAATCAGGCGTAACGGGCGGTCATTTCTGCAGCCGCAGACTCAATCACGCTGGTTTCTGCGTCGGTGTACTTGCCGGCTTTCAACGAAGCCATGGTGTCCGCGTGCTTGTTGCGCATGTAGTCCAAGAACTCCACTTCAAACTCGCGGATCTTGTCCACAGGGACGTCCTTCAACAAGTTCTTGGTGCCGCAGTAGATGATGGCAATCTGCTCCTCTACAGGGAGGGGAGAATTTTGGTCTTGCTTCAAGATCTCCACGTTGCGCTCACCCTTGCCGAGCACGGCCTTGGTGGCGTCGTCGAGGTCGGAGCCAAACTTGGCAAACGCCTCCAACTCGCGGAACTGCGCTTGGTCAAGCTTCAACGTACCCGCAACCTTTTTCATGGACTTGATCTGCGCAGAACCACCCACACGGCTCACCGAGATGCCCACGTTGATCGCGGGACGCACACCGGAAAGGAAGAGGTTGGATTCCAAGAAGATTTGTCCGTCTGTGATGGAGATCACGTTGGTCGGGATGTACGCAGACACGTCACCCGCCTGGGTCTCAATGATGGGGAGGGCCGTCAATGAACCACCACCCTTCACTTTGCCCTTGAGGGACTCGGGGAGGTCGTTCATTTGGGCTGCGATGCTGTCTTCCGCGATGACCTTCGCCGCACGCTCCAGCAAACGAGAGTGGAGGTAGAAGACGTCACCTGGGTAAGCCTCACGTCCTGGAGGACGGCGGAGCAACAAGGACACCTCGCGGTAAGCCACAGCCTGCTTGGAGAGATCGTCGTAGACCACCAATGCGGGACGGCCCGTGTCGCGGAAGTACTCTCCGATCGCCGCGCCCGTAAACGGTGCGTAGAACTGGAGAGGTGCAGGGTCCGATGCCGTTGCGGCCACCACCACGGTGTAAGCCAAAGCACCAGCCTCTTCGAGCGTCTTCACGATGCCCGCCACGGTAGAGCCTTTTTGGCCCACAGCGACGTAGATGCAGAACACGGGCTCACCCGCGTCGTAGAACTCTTTCTGGTTGATGATGGTGTCAATGGCCACCGTCGTCTTTCCCGTCTGACGGTCACCGATGATCAACTCACGCTGTCCACGACCAATGGGGATCATCGCGTCGATGGACTTGATGCCTGTCTGCAATGGCTCGTTCACGGGCTGACGGTAGATCACACCTGGCGCCTTGCGCTCGATCGGCATGTCAAACGTCTCTCCTGTGATGGGGCCCTTGCCGTCAATCGGCTCGCCCAACATGTTGACCACGCGGCCCAACATGCCTTCACCCACCTTGACCGATGCAATGGAGTTCGTGCGCTTGGCCGTGCTGCCTTCCTTCAAGTCTCCTGAAGGCTCGAGCAACACCACACCCACGTTGTCTTCCTCGAGGTTGAGGACGATGCCGCGAACGCCATTTTCAAATTCGATCAATTCCCCGGACTGCACACTTGTCAATCCGTAAATGCGGGCGATTCCGTCTCCCACCTGGAGGACGGTGCCAACTTCCTCGAGTTGAGCTGCACTTGCAGATCCTGCGAGTTGCTCGCGGAGGATGCTGGAGACTTCTGCTGGGTTGATATCAGCCATCAGTTTGTGATTTTGTCCCGATCAGAATTCGGGCTCGTAATCGTGTTCCGTGAGTTCACGGCCAAGCGCCTGAATTTGGCGCTTCACCGAGGCGTCGATCATCTGATCTCCGATGTGGAGGATGTACCCCCCAAGGATTTCAGGATCGACCTGTTCAGTCAATTCCACTTCGCCTTTGTGGACTTTGGCCACTTGGGCGAGGATGCTGGACCGCAACGCGTCTGTCAATGCCACGGCTGTGGTCACTGTCACAGATTGAATGTTGCGAAGGGCCCGAAGCTGGGTTTGGCCTTCTTGGACCATGTCCACCACCAAACCTTCTCTTCCTTTCTGGATGAGGATTTGGAGGTAACTCGCCGTGAGTTCACCAACGTGACCCTTGAGGACAGCGTCCAGCACAGCTTGCTTCTTGTCCCCTTTTACAATGGGGCTTTGAAGCAGAACCACCAAGTCGCGTGAGCCGGCGAACAACGCATCAAGCGTGTCCAAATCCTGACCCACCGCATCCAACTCGTTGCGCTCCTGGGCAAGAGAAAGAAGGGCTTTCGCGTAACGTGCGGCGACTCGTGCTGTAGCCATGGCTTAGTTCAATGGGCTTTCGTCGATCAACTTCTGCACCAACGCTTGCTGCTTGTCTTCGCCGGACAACTCCGTGCGAATAAGCTTTTCAGCGATGGTCACAGACAACTTCGCCACTTCCGCCTTCAATTCCGCGACTGCGGCTTTGCGTTCTGTGGCGATTGCTTGGCGAGCGTTTTCCGCTTCACGAGAGGCCTCGTCTTTGGCTTTGGCCTTGGCCTCCGCCACCACCTTGTCTGCCATTTCGCGCGCTTCACGCAACATCGCGTCGCGCTCTGCACGTGCTTCCTGAAGCAGGCGGTCGTTGTCCGCTTGCAAAGCCGTCATTTCTGAACGGGCTTTGTCCGCTTCATTCAACGCAGTGGCAATGCTCTCTTCGCGCTCTTTTAGGGCAGTGAGGATGGGCCCCCACGCCATTTTGCGCAGCAAGAACATGACCACCAAAAAAGCAATGGTGGACCAGACGACTGTCCCGAATGCGGGTGTCAGCAGCGCCTCCATCGAATTATCCGAGGGCGACGAGCAAGCAAACAATCACACCGAAGAGGGCAACACCCTCAACCAGTGCCGCAGCCACAATCATGTTGGAGCGAATGTCGCCAGCGATTTCAGGCTGACGAGCCATGGCTTCCAAGGCAGATCCGCCAATGCGGCCTACACCGAGGCCTGCACCAATAGCAGCAGCACCAGCACCGAGGCCTGCGAGGCCCTGTCCAATTTCAAGAAGGATGGTCAACAATTCCATTTGGAAAATTTTGAAAGAGTAATAAGAATCAATGATGGGCCTCGTGGGTCGCTTCACCGAAGTAAATCGCGGCCAAGAGGGTAAAGACAAATGCTTGCAAGAACGCCACAAGGAGTTCGAGGCAGTACATGAAAATCATGAAGGCTGTCGAGAAGATGCCGATGCCGTAACCGGCCGCCATCGCCTCCCCGCCTTTGCCGAAAATGAGGATCAAGCTCACAAACGACAGAATGATGATGTGACCCGCGCTGATGTTCGCCGTCAAACGGATCATCAACACGATGGGCTTTAAGAACATTCCCACGATTTCGATGGGAATGATGATGGGCATCACAAACAGGGGCACACCTGGAGGCCAAAACAAGTGGCCCCAGTAATGCTTGTTTCCATTGAGGGTGGTGATCAAAAACACCAACGCCGCCAACACCATGGTGATGCCGAGTGTGCCCGTGACATTGAACCCTCCAATGAAGGGAACCAAGCCCAACAGGTTGGCGAAGAAGATGAAGAAGAACACCGTCATCAGGAAGGGCAAGAACTTGTCTGCCTTCTCCTTTCCAATGTTGGGAATGGCGATTTCGTCGCGGAGGAACAGCACCAACGGTTCGAGGGCGTTGGTCATCCCAGTGGGCGCTTGACCTTGACGGCTCTTGTAGCTCCCCGCCATGCGGCCAAACAACACCACCATCAATCCAAGCATGAGCAACATGCCGAAGATGGATTTGGTGATGCTCAAATCGTAAACCACAGGTCCGTGGTGGCTGTGGTCTCCATGGTCGTGGCCTTCATGCGCACCATGGTCGTGGCCGTCGTGGTCCGCGTGGTCGTGACCTTCGTGGGATCCGTGATCGTGACCGGCATGATCGCCTGCCACCGCGATGTGCCCATGGCTCAACTCGTACGTCACCCCAGACGGGCGCTCCGCAACACGCACGTCGCCGTGGCCTTCAAACGCACTGCTCATGAACACGTCCAAGCCATGCTCGGCGGTGTACACAATGATGGGCAGAGGAATGTGCACGTCTCCCCACAAGTGGATCTCGTGGGCATCGGCAATGTGATGGATGATGAAGTTGCTCGGATTGAACGCCCCTTGTTCATGGCCGTGATCGTGGCTGTCTTCAGCCCAAGCCGTGGTGGCCGCCGTGGCGACCAACAATCCGAAAAAGAGTGCAATACGCTTGTTCATGGTTGCAAATCCGCGGCAAAAGTACTCACGAAAGCGGTGTTTTGCACAATTGAAATCAGTTCTTTTGATTTTGGTCCCCAGACCCCACCGTTGCTGCCACAATCACCACTGTGTAAAGGACAAACACGCCGAACGCCCCGAACACAAATTCCAGCCGCGCCTCCTCGTTGGACACCAAGAACGCGGTCAGCCATCCCAAGGTCGTGAACAACTTCATCGCGGTGGTGCCATTCACAGCCGCCACAAACTGCATGGGCGACTTGTCGCTGGCTTTCCGAATCCAATTCAACCCGAGCGCGGCAGCGGCGGCCAACGAAAGCACGGTGGCGGGCCACCACCACAAGCCAGAAAGGACCGACAGGCGGGGGATGACATGGGGCGCCGTCAGCGAAAGGGCGGTGACCGCGACGAGCGCGAGGAAAGCCAGGCGTAGGGTCATGATTCAAAGAAGGGCTCTCAACACTTGGTACATGCCTGCCGCAAGTCCGAACAGACCAAACAAGGCTGTGCCCATGGGTTGTTCCCACATGAGGCATTCGTCCACCTTCATGCCAACAACAACGCCGAGACCAATGGCCGCGGCGAGTTGAAAGCCCATGCCCGCAAAACGCAGGATGGACGTGCTGTTTTTCTTGACTTCAGCGCGCGAGGCGTCCGACGACGTGTCGCGCTCCGACATGAGGGATCAGAGCTTGGTCTGGGCCAAAGGCGCCTTGACGGCCTCTTTCTTGGGCATGCTCGTTTCGACTTCGGCGCCCTTCAGGGTGTTCACCGCGCCAGGCTTGCCCATCATGGGAGCTTCCTTGCGCTCGCGGGCGCCCATGTGGAACGTGCCCACAGGCTCTGCACCGGCTTCCACGCTCAACTGACCGTAGAAGATGGTTCCTGCGACTTTCGCAGAGGCCTTGAGGGCCATCAGTTCTGCCACTTCAATTTGGCCTTCCATGACGCCTTCCACTTCACAGTGAGCGCACTTGACGTTGCCTTTGATGATGCCCTTGGGGCCCACCACCAAACGACCTTTGGTCACAATGTCACCTTCAAACGTGCCGTCGACACGCATGTTGCTCATGCTTCGGATGTTGCCTTCGAAGACCGTTCCTTCGACAATGCGGTTCACCGCATCCGTGCTTGGGGCGTCCATGCCCATGGGGGATTTCTTGTTGCCAATCATTTGGCCGAAAGGTACTGTTCTGAGAAGAACTTCACGTACCCTTGGATGTCCTTGTTTTTGAACAACGTCACATAGTTTTCGTTACTGATCACCACCAAATCATACCCCGAAGAATTGATGTCAATGAGGTCTTCTCGGTTGGAGGTGAACACCTCGAAATACCCCATGGCTTCCTCGGAATTCCTGAAGGATTTGGTCAAAACCACCTGGTTGGCGCGGTCGATCAAATTGCTGGTCACCTTGAGGCGCTTGGAGGCGTAAAACGCACTGTTGAAATCTGACGTTTGCGCCTTGATTTCTTCGCCGTTTCCACGGCCCACAGGCACAAAAATCGCGAAGTAGTGTTCCTTGCTTGGCTGCACCTTGAACGGTGACTCCTCCGCAACCTCTTCTTCCACCTCCTCGGGCTTGGTTTCCTCGCGGCCCAATTCAACCCCCAGCGCCCGCATCAAATCGCGTGCGAACGCCGCCTCTTCGGTGTCAGGGCACGTGCCGAGGATGCCCTGCAACGCCTCGAAGTAAGGGGTGCGGTCTCCCGTGTAGCTGGTCAATCCGCCCACACATTGGGCACGAAGCAAGGTGTACTTGCAGGCGTAGAAGTTGACGGAGTCGCGCTCCAACACCTCATCGATGTCGAGCAACACGTTTTGGTAGTCCCGGGTGTAGTAGCGGCTCAACAAGGCCTCGTACTCCTCGCGTTGCGCTTGGCGCGTCACCTCCTCCTCGTCCAAGTACTCCGGGTCCTCGATCAAGCGCGCCCACTCGCTTCCTGGATACAACCGAATGATCTCGTCCGCCCAGTACGCGCTGTTGCAGTCGTCGCAGAAGGGATTTTGGTAATTCTCCTCAATTTCTCGCTCCAGGTAGGTGCGGAACAATTGGTAGTGTGCCGTGGGGTGAAAATTGGAGCTGTCGAGGACTTCCACCAGTTCCACCCACGTTTCGATGGCCTTCTCGTTGTCACTCAACTTCTCGCGGTAGTCCAAACCCGCGTTGTAGTACGCCTCCGCCATGCGCTCCTCCTGGACCACACGGTCCTCGGGTTCGCAAGGCAATGTGGCCAACAGTTCCTCAAACGTGGGCAAGTTTGCGGGGTCGAGGGGGTCCAACACTTCTTCAGATTCGCCACCCTCGCCGCCGTCTCCACCTTCCTCGTCCTCGGAAAACAGGTTGCCCAATTTGTTGGAGCGGCGCCAGTTGTCCTCCAACACCCGGTCGCCCCAGTAGGACAAGAACTCCTGTTGTCCCGATTGACGCAATTGTCCGTTGTAGGGCCAAAACATCCCCGCGCCCGAGTTGTCTGCGGCGGCGGCAGCTGCGGCAGCCTCTGCCGCGGCCTCGCGCTCGTCTCGCAAGCGCTGCAACTCCAACTCCATGTTGCGCAACACGCGGTCCACCGCCCGCAAACGCAGGTCCTCGTCCATGTCACACAGGTTGAGGAGGCTGTCGACTTCCGAAATGATGTTGAGGTTCTCCACCAAGCTGCTCAGGTCTGACGCCAGCGAAGAAATCTCGTCCTTCCGCTCGTTGTCTTCGTCGATGTAGACGAGGGCTGAATCATAATAAGCTTGGGCTGTGGGGTAGACCAAATCCTCCATGTAGAGATCCGCCAGCTTCAAGTAGCCCTTGCCCAGCTGGTGCTCATCGTCCACGTGCGCGGCCACCGAAGCTTTGAATAGGTCGAAGGATTCGTCGCGGCGACGGTCTTCCAGGGCCACCTCACCCAGCGCGAAGTACACTTGGTCGAGGTAGGCTTCGTTCTTCTTGTCGTCGAGCATGTCTTCCAGCAGCTCCACAATGGCGTCGCTGTTTCCATTGCGACGTTCGTACGTCATGGCCTGCTGGATGTTGCCTTGGAAAATCCACTCGTAATCCGCCCAGCGCATGTCCGCGACGGCTTGGAATTCTTCAATGGCGCCCTCCTTGTCGCCCATCTCACGAAGGCACTGGGCCAACACAAACGTGACACGCGTACGGGCTTTGTCCTTTTTGCCCAACAGCGGCAACGCGTCTTCCAAGCGCCTCGCCGCGGCCTCGTACTCCTCCTGCAGGATCTTGTATTGGGCAAGAACCATCAAGGTGTGGGCCTTGGCGTCGTCCGATGCATCGCGGACACTCTCGGCTTTGGTGAGGGCGTTTTTCGCTTTGATTTCGTCCCCGGTTCGCATGTGCGTGCGGCCCAACCAAGAGAACGCCCATGCCTCAGCATCTGCCCCGTCCACAGTCCGCACGAGGTAGGTGAAAATCTCCTCCGCCTTAGGGTAGTCCCCTTTGAGGTAGTACGACTTGCCAATGACGGTGTAGTTGTCGTCGATCCACTTGTTCATGACCGGCCGGTTGAACGACTTGGTCATGCGTTTGGGTGGGGCCATGGTGTGTCTGTCCACCACGCGGGTGCACTTCTCGATGGCCCGTTCCATCAAGGGGAAAATTTGCTGGGCCGTGGATTCGTCCGCCTCGAGGAACAGTGGAAGCACCTCGTCCCAACGCTCCTCGTGAAGCTCCTCAAGTTTGAGTTCCGCCTCCGCATGGGCTTCATTGGCGTAGAAGAAACCGTTGTACTTCGCCGTCGTGTTGTGGAACAGCCGGTACGCCCGTCCGTCGCGCTTGGTGGTGCACGAAGCCAGCACCAACATCATGGTGGCCAAAGCGAGCGTAAGGGAGCGGGTTGACATCGGGTGCTTCAACGTAGAAGGGTCAAATTTATTGGATGCAGGCCTTGGTTGGTCGAGAAACTTCTGTTCCTGTGGCGGATATTCGCAACATGTCTCTGTGGAAACACCGGCTTCGGGTCACCGTATTTGATGAGAGTTCCTACTCTGAGATTCGGGTGTTCAATGGCACCCCCCGGAATTGGGCCGGGTGGCTGGCGTTGGCCGTCGGCCTGATGATGGGCCTCACCTACCTCACTGTGGCGCACACGCCGTTACGCGAATGGGTGGTGCCAGGATACGTGGCGGAGTCCACCCGTGAGGACATGCGCGAGACCCGGGCGATGGCCGATTCGTTGACCCTCCTGCTCGCCCGTCAAGAAATGAGCCTGACCGCCCTTCGACACTCTCTCGCAGGGGACTCTTCAGCGTTGGCATTCCTTCAAGGCGCCTCCGACCCCGCTGACAACACCCTGCCCGATCCAGCGTCGCTCTCCACCCTCGAAACGGGCGCCGGCGAAGGAGAGATGGCCCTGCGCAGCCAGATCGACCAGGAAGACCGTTTCGCCCTTCAACGAAAATCCTCGGACGGCAACGCCTCCATCGGCTTCCCATTCTTGCCCCTCGCCGGCAGCATCTCCTCCGGCATGGACGTCGGCATTGGCCACCTTGGCATCGACCTCGTGGCACCGGAAGGCACCGCCGTTCAAGCGGTAGACGACGGCTCGGTGTTGTTCAGCAGCTACACCGTGGAAACGGGCTACACCCTGCTCATCCAGCACCGCGGAGAGCGCGTTTCCGTCTACAAACACTGCGCCTCCTTGCTCAAGCGTCAAGGTGATTTGGTCAGCGGCGGAGAGGCCGTTGCCCTCATGGGAAACACGGGTGAATTGACCACAGGCCCCCACCTCCACTTTGAGTGGTGGGTACGCGGCAGGCCGCTGGATCCGACCCTTTGGTTGGGTCGGGTCGCGGAATGATTGGTTTTAGGCAGGCCAAACAAGCGGGCCACACGCCGTCAACTGCGTGTACTCCTCCCAACGGCGCTGGGTGTCCTCTGCGGTCAACGCTCGGAGACCCGAGGTTCCGAATGCCTCGCAGGTGAAGCTTGCCATGACACTTCCCACGGTCACCGCCTGCTTCATGTCTTCCCAAGACACTTCGCCTGTCGCTTCGTGACGGGAGGCCAAGTAGCCGATGAAGCCCCCTGCGAACGTGTCGCCTGCGCCGGTCGGGTCCACCACCTTCTCGAGCGGGAAGGCCGGTGCGAAAAACACCTTCTCATCTTGGAACATGAGCGCGCCGTGCTCGCCCTTCTTGATGACCACGGTCTTGGGGCCCATGGCGTGAATGGCCCGGGCCGCTTTGGGCAGGAAGTGCTCACCCGTCAACTGGCGCGCCTCCTCGTCGTTCACCGTCAACACGTCCACGCGGGCGATGATTTTCTTGAGGTTGTCCAAGGCTACGTCCATCCAAAAGTTCATGGTGTCCAACACCACGAGCTTGGGCGCGGCCACCTGGTCGAGCACGGCCAACTGTACGGCGGGATCCAGGTTGCCGAGCATCACGAAGTCGGCGTTGTTGCCTGACTTGCACACCTTCGGCTCCCAACCAATCAGCACATTGAGGTCGGTGGCCAAGGTGTCGCGACCCACCATGTCGTCGTGGTACTTGCCTGCCCAATGGAAGCTCTCGCCACCCTCCACACGCGTCAACCCGTTGAGGCAGGCACCTCGGCCCGACAATTCCGAGAGAAATTCCTGGGGGAAATCCTCGCCAATCACGCTGACAAGGTGCTGCTTTCGCACAAAGTGCGACACCGCAAGCGCGATGTAGCTGGCTGCGCCACCCACCACTTTTCCTGAGTTGCCAAAAGGGGTTTCAATGGTGTCGAAGGCCACCGTGCCGAGGGTCAATACCGCCATGATTTCGGGAGATTCTGCTGATTTTCACCAAAGGTATTGCTTCGATGCGCACCCTGGCGTATTTTTGCCGTCCGCAAATTCCTCCATAGCTCAGCTGGTTAGAGCATCTGACTGTTAATCAGAGGGTCCTTGGTTCAAGTCCAAGTGGAGGAGCCCAAAAGAAGCCTCGCCTCGTGCGGGGCTTTTT
>Ga0163109_10003441_pt1 | contig 12095 bp, 12 predicted proteins | sample CRUFie1St13metaG_FD_108704 | JGI IMG/M metagenome (GOLD analysis project Ga0163109, IMG submission 108704) | Marine microbial communities from the Costa Rica Dome - CRUD Field 142mm St13 metaG | ecosystem: Environmental > Aquatic > Marine > Oceanic > Photic zone | place: Costa Rica: the Eastern... | reverse complement strand
CTTCAATTTGATCGTCGTCTACGTTGATCTCCAGAACTGGGAACCCTAACTGTCTAAGACAATAGTCCCTTAGCTCGGTCCTACTGGCAGGCTGAGCCATACGATATACCTATAGTTTTCCTATTGGTATTTATTCCTCTTCTTTTTTGATTAGATCTGCTTCAAACATTACATTAACGCAAAACCGTTGCCCCATCTTAGGAGCTCCAGTTCCACCGTGCAATGTATGTGATGGGAATAGAATTGCATTACCAGCAATAGATGGATATGTTTCCAACATACCTCCATTGATTGTATCAATAACACGTGTCCCACAACCCTCACAAGTGTTTAGATAGTAAACTAAACTCCAGCATGGTCTATCAAAATTACTAGTTTCTGGAGGACCACAATCAGTATGCATACTACCGAAAGATGAAGAACTATAATAATTCCAGAAAACTCTAACTAGAGATGCATCCCTATAAAAATATCCTGCTTTCTTAGCACGTTGGAGACATACGTTTAATATCATTTCTGCATAAACATTCATCTTGTCATATCCAGGATAATTTTTTTCCCCTTCTTCTAGATGAAATGTTGACAAGATATGACCAGCATCAGATGAATGTGGTTGCTCACCTTCTAATACTCCATCAACAGTTGGGTCTGTAATAATATTGACATGCTTTTCTCTATGATGAAGATCAAAAGCAATTCTCCAACCATCCATCTTAGCCAGATCTTCTACAATCTGACAGTTTATTTCATCTGGTAATACTTCTTTAAAAGCAATTAATGAGTCCATGTTACGATCCCCAAGAAACAAATGTATACCTGCTTCCTTTAGTAACCTCTTCAACACGATGTGGATACATAAAATTACTAGGGAAAAGTAGAATATCTCCTTTATCTAACTCAACTTTAAAGTCGTCATAAAAAACTAACTCCCCTCCTTCAAAGTCATCATTAAGACTACCAATAACTGAGATTACTGGAATACCTCTTCTCTGTCCATCAAAGAGTGAGTGGATGTGATCATAATGACCCCTCATGCAAGTTCCCTCACCATAACGATTGAGTCTACATGCTGACCAATATTTGATCATATTAAAGTCTGGAAATTGCAATTCGCTGATTAACATCTGAACATAATTTTTATACACTGCATTAATATGCATAAAAAGTTGTTCTTGAACTAAATCAGGAACATCTCCTCCATGACAAACATCAAGTTCTTTTTCTTCATGTGAGTGAGTAATTTGATCGTGGTGTGAATACCAAGTATGTTTTTGCCAATTAAACTCTTGTGATTGCTCTACGATTTTATCGCATAGTTCTGAGTCAATTACATTTTGTTTTGCAATGAAATTTCTAACTAATTTATCCATAATTAAAGCACGGGTAACATTCCTAAACAACCATTTCCTGGAAAAAGATCTAGCGATACATCAAATCCTATGGTTAATCTTTTATCTGAGAACTCATCTAAGCAAACTACTCTGTGTTCTCTTTGACCAGGACCAAAATATATCTGACCTGTCTTGTTTTTAATTTTATAATTTCTAAACTCAGTAACAGTATTCTTTGGATCTATACTTATGTATCCATGATAATCCCAATCATGATTATGCCATCCTAGAACACTATCATGATCATGATAATTTAACCATGCTTGCATCCACATCTTTCTATTACCCAATTCAGATTTTACAATAGATACAAGTTCTTTGTAAATTTCATAAAACGTAAAATAACCAGCAGATAGAGAAAATATATTGTAGTTAAAATAGTCCGCTGTCATATCACCAGTAGCATGTCTACTTGGCATTCTCATATAATATTGTTTAATTTGATGACATTGTTCAATAAGTTCTGATTGGTTCTCTACAATATATTTTGATTGATATAGTTTATAATCCATGCGTCCTCAGTTCATTTTTGATGGACACTTCTACAGTTGTCATTTGTACATGAGATCCTTTCATTAATCCATTAATCATATTTTCATTCAAGTTAATTAAATCAATATTAAATGCTATTGATATTCTCTCTTCATCAGAAGTTGACTTAACAGTTCCATGTGATAACCAAGAAGGAAATAATATAATGTCTCCATCATAAGGAACCACCTGTGTAAAGGATGGGAATATTTGACCAGATGGAAATTCACAAGTATTTGATACTGGATTTGGATTCTGAAATACAATAGATCCTTGTTCTCTACTTACTCTATGGTAATAAACACCAGAAATTTTATGTCCAGGATGCACATGTTGTATATGCGACTCTCCTTTTTTTCCGAAATTAACCCATGAATTTTCTAGTTTAACTGGTGATTTGGATTTATCATATACTCCAGACCAACGAGAAAAATGTAAGTATGACAAACAAGATTCTTCTATTCTATTCTTTAGCAACTTACAATCGTATTTTTCTATAAAATCATATGATCTTTTGAGGTTGTCATATTCTGATAATGCAGATTTTACCTCGTATTGTATATCATCATAAGATTCATCTGCTGTATATCTTAAAACAGGAACAGCAAAAAGATTATATAATTCCATTTCAATACGTATGTTCAATTAATCCCATCGGTGATGTAACACCTTTGGGCATTACGTTAACACTGATGGTTATTCTTTTTCCAGAAAATGTTGATGGTTCTGTGAAATGCTCTAACCAACTTGGAAATAAAACTAACTCACCTGTTGATGCTGGACATTGCCAAATGTTTGCACTCAACATTCCTCCAGATTGAACAACAATTCCAGTTTTACCTGGTAATGGTGTCTCAAAATATGTCGGTGTTGGGTTGTCCGTGATATAATAAATACCAGATATCCAGGAATTTGGATGAAAATGGGATCTGTGCTCGTTCTGATTGGATGACTTATTTGCCCAAGAAAGAGAAACAGAAAGTTTTTCTGTCATCAACTTAAACTCTTGTCTATAGTCTTCTAGGCATTCATCAATCCAATCAAAGAAGAATCTATAATCCTCTCGTTTTTCTAAATGATTGTCTTTAGTTTGTAGTGGGTGTAGAACTCCTTGTTCTCCATAGAATTCTTCTTCTTCCATTAGTTCTAGAAGTTTTGAATTCGTTTTTAAATAGTCTTTGTTTGCATACCCAACAACTACTGTTGGAAAGACCTCTGCTATCTTTTTCTCCAATGATTCCATAATTACCCATCACAATAATATTATTTATTTGACTATGAAAGGACTAATTCCTCTGTTTCCAACTCTAATTTATAGAGACCCTGCTCTTGTGAGTAACTACGATCTTGTTCAAAGAGAAGTTAAAGGATGTCTAGATAAAATTTTAAGTGAAGATGACCTAGATGAAGTCTCATGGATTCACGAAGAAGCTGGAAAACGGAGAGAAGAAAAAAGAGATGAGTTTCATGATTACTTAATTTACGATGATTTGATTCATAAGTTTAATCTAGTCAATTTAGAAGAAAGAATTCACACTGCAGTAGATCGTTATGTTCGTATGACTCAGTGGAGTAGAATTTTTGGTGGGAGATTAACTCCTGATGCAGGAGGTAAATTTGACATTGTTTTAAGAAACTCTTGGATGAATATCCAAAGCAAAAAACAAGCACATGAGTGGCACTGTCATCCAGGTTACACAATTGCTGGTGTTTACTACATGAGAGTAAGTGCAGATCAGGGAGGTATTCAGTTTCAAAATCCAAACATCATGATGCAGAACTGCTGGTTTCCAGAAAATCCCAGAGCATCTCAATCAATTGAAATTATTCCTGATGATGGAGATATTATTTTATTCCCTGCATGGTTAATGCATAACACTATGCAAAATACTACCGACGAAGATCGCATCAGTGTTGCTTTCAATATTGATATCAGGACAGGTGTATACCAAGACGATCCTGGTAATGGAGTTCAAGACTTTACTGGGAAGAGTGTCAAAGAGTTAGTTGACTCAAGTCAGGAGGAGTAACTTCTGGCAATCCTCTTTGCACTCTCAACTCATTATTTGCTTTACATTCATTTAGACAATAACTAATAGCACAACTGGTTCTAAGTCCTTCTGATGGGTGTAAAGCAGCGTGCCAATAATGAGATGGGAAGAAAACCATTCTTCCTGGTTTAAATTTTACTCGGTAAACTTCTTCAAAAGATTGGTCTTCTCCATTAGGACCAATTGGTTCGTTATAAAAAAGTGTATCTCCATCTTTCCCACCAACATAATAAATCATAGTCCAATAATCTGGCATTTCCCAGTCATAATGAATGGGTACAGCAACGTCCATCGGAACTTGTCCGTTAAAATGAACTCTATAAATTTGTGTCGGAAATGCATCAGGCATTACAGAAGGTAGTGCATGTTGACAGAAAGCATCATGAACATATGATGCAATGCCGTCTATATCTCTATCAAATGCACCACAATTTTCATGCGGTCTATGGACCCAGATTGCAAAAAACCTACCATCTTTAGGTCCATCTGGTCTTCCTTGAATACCATATTCCCATTTTTGTACATCATATAATTTTCTTTCAAACGACCTTACTAAGTAGTCAGGAAAGATATTATCAACGACAAAAATCTTAGAAGTATCAACCATAATAAAAAACCCTCTAATATATTTAGAGGGTTCTTAAATAGGATATTTAATTAAAAATCACTGATGGGCATCTTTGATTGATTTAATTCCTGTATACCAAGAACCTGTTTTTGCATCTGCACCTAGTAGACCAGACTCAATATCGTGATAGAGTTGATCTAATTGATCTTGTACTCTTGGATAAGTACGTTCTCTTTTACCTGCATATGCATTATACTCAGTAATATACTCTGCATATTCTGCTTCAACTTCTGCAAAAGTTGGAAGGGTTGGAAACTTTGCTGCCATCTCAGCAGTAGTTCTCTTATTTTTCCAGAATCCAGTTACAGGATCAAATGCTTTCTCTTCTTCAGAAAGAGTGAGATCGTGCCACATTAAATTATTAAATTCATCTTCCGTTTCAAATGAATGACATCCATTCCAAATAACAGTGTCCTGCAAATTTCTATCTTCCAACAAAGCTGTTAAAACATGACCACGGAAAGGTGGTTTTAGAACATCATACCTGAGGTCTACTTGATTTTCTCTGATTGCCATTGTTTTAAAATATCCTACGTTTGTTATTTATATCAATATCTGGTTAGATTACCAGAGTCTACAGACCCCGAATCAATTTCAAAAATTTCAAAGAAGTTGTTTTCCCAACCACCATTTCTAACTTGTCTACCGATACCAGCATTTACACGAGCAGGACCAGCCCAGTTAGCATGATAGATTCTAAATCTATGCTCTTGATTTGGATAAGATGGGTGTACTGGACATAGATTATAGTAGTTACACATCCAGTAAAAATCACCAACATTATTCTCAAGAGTAGCGTGGTGACCTTGGTCTGCAACTCTTCCCCAACCAGAACTTGGAGTCCAACGATACAGTGCAGCACCAGTTCCTTGAGCACCACCACCTTGGTCATCACAAATAGTTTGATATCTTACTTGATACCAATTTGTTGATTTCTGGGGAACCCCCATAGTAATCTCAGCACCAGAGTATTGCCACTGTGGTCCAAAACCATTACCAGCACTAAAGTCTCTAGATCCTGAGGTTGTAATTCCAACCTTTACAATACCCTCTAGATTTGTTTGTGGATTTCCCGACCCAGGAAATGTAACTCCATTTGGTCCTAGTGTTACTGCCATGACGTTTTACTTTTATTTATTAATACGTTGAAAGATTATTACTAGCGGCGATCATATCACCATCAATTTCTGTAACAGAAAATTGATTATTTATCCATCCACCGATACGATTATCCGCACCAATGCTAGAGTTTACACGCATGTTGCAACTTGGATGTTTAGTTCCCATCATCTTAAATCTATGAGGTTCACTTGGGTATGATGGATGAACTGGTATATACCAAAGTCCAACAGGAGATGCATAGAAGTCACCAGAGTCATTATCATAGTTTGCATGTTGACCTTGAGCCTGTGCTCTCAACCAACCTGAAGATGGTGTCCAACGATATATTGCCATACCCATACCACCGTTACCACTACCAGGCCAGTCATCAGTGACATTATAATATTCACAACGATACCAATTATTTGATTTTTCTGGAACTCCCATGTCTACTTCTGGAGAAGTATCAGTTTCACCGCCCCAAGTTGGTAAAGATAAATTTACCGTTGGGTGTGAGGTATATCTAGTTTTAACCAGAACTTTTTTTGTATTTTGTACGGATCCATCTGGATAATTGATGGAGTCTCCATCTAGTGTAGTTGCCATGTTTATTAAAATCCTGTGCTAAAACGACCTACTGTATGAATAACGTCTCGGTTCACTTCCCAAATTTCAAATGTGTTATTCATCCATCCATTACGGCGTTGATCTCCACCAATACTGCTGTTTATTCTAACCGCCCCTGAAGAGTGTTTATGTGCATAGATTCTAAATCTATGCTCTTCGGTTGGATATGATGGATGAACTGGAATCCAAAAAATTGAATTATTAGTTCTATACCAGTCACCCATGTTACTATCATATGAAGCATGACTACCTTGAGAAAGCAGCTCTTGCCAGTTAGAACTTGGAGTGTATCTAAACATCCTAAATCCAATACCTGACGTGCTACCATCGTTGTCATCAGAAACTGTTTGATACCAAATTCTGTATAGGTTATCCGCCGCCTTTGGGACGCCCATGTTCACTTCAGTGCCATCAACGTAGCCATTTGCACCATCACCACCACTAAAGTTTTGGTTTAATGTGGAAGCAGATCCAAATCCAATCTTAACAACTGCGGTTGCACTTCTTTGATATGTATTTGCAGCAGTGTCAGATCCCTGCTGGTTATAAATGGGACCTCCAAATGAGATCCCATTTGCGTTTAATTCTGTAGCCATTTATCAGACTCCTCTTAGTTGATCAATCTCCGACTTAAGATCCTTGACTGCCTCAATAAGAACAGCAACAAGGTTTTGGTAAGCAACGGACTTAACACCATCAGTTTCAACAACCAAGCAGTCAAATACGCTTTCTACCTCTTCTGCTACAACACCAATGGAGTGGCGTCCATTTGCCTTGTAGTCAAACTCAACACCACGTAGATTCATTACCTTAGCAAGAGCATCGGAGATGGTTTCTACATTATCCTTGAGAGCGATAGAAGACTGTGCAGTGACTGTTCCAACAACAGTTAGGTTATTGGAAGTATCAAAGGTTGCACAGAGAGAACCAGCGGTATTAACAGTGACGTTGCCACCACTTGCTGCCTGAACATTGGTGCTACCATTAGTAATCTGAGTTGCATCAACCGAGATAGATTGCCATGCAACACCAGATCCAGTTGAGAACAACGCTTGTCCAGAACTACCAGTACCACCACCTGCAGTTAGTGTACCTGTTAGAGTAGCACCAGATAGAGTCTTTTGGGTTAGTGTTTGTTGTGCATCTTCGGTAACGATACCACCACCTGAACCACCAACACTCAATCCAAGAACCTGAGTGGAACTTAGAACCTCTACACCATTGATGTAGAAGGCATGACCGTTAGCAAGGTTGAAGTGCTCGGAAGCGTTGAATGTACCGCCGTTAGCAAGTCCTAGAGTTAGTGACTTGTCGCCATCAGAACCACCAAGGATAGTGAAACCACCACCGTTTGCAGTGGTGTTAGAAGGACCTCCAGCGGAGAAGGAAGCACCAGCAGCACTACCAGCACCTTGGAATGCCTGATCAAGGGTCACAGTGTCTGCAGTGACACTCTGAACGAATGCACCAGCAGGTAGTGTAATTGAACCAGCACCACCTGTTAAGGTGATTGCAACACCAGGAGCGAGGTTTGAAGTATCGCTAATGTTTGTAATTGTGGTTTGACCGAATGCAACGTCACCAGTGAAGGTTCCAGTTGCAACAGAACCGAGTTCTAGGTTACGGTCTTTAGACTCAACAGTTACAGAGTCAACAGTAGTAGTTGTTCCCTGAACTGAGAGATTTCCTCCAATTGTGAGGTCTCCACCAACAGCAGATAGGTTATCAACATAAGTCTTAACCGCTTTCTGAGTTGGAACTTTTTCATCACTTGCTTGTGATAGAGTTCCATCAGTAGAGAATTCGTTAATTGATGCACCAAGTTGAGCACCAATTGAACCCAGTCTCAAGGATGATAGACCAGACAAGTCAAACGCGGAAGCGTCAAGAGTTGCCTTACCAGTTGCCTGCTCAACCTTGAAGAATCTACCAACGGAGAAGTTACCATCTTGGTCAGTAGAGACGTAGTAAACACGACCTGGACGGTTTTCAATAGTCTCGTTAGCAGGTGTATTTGGTGAGAGAGGTAGGAATGGCCAGTTAGTATTTGCCTTGCTTCCAGTACCAACGTCTAGGAAGTCGTGTGCAGTTAGACGACACTGTGAGTAACGATAGCGGATCTTCATGTCCTGACCATCGGTTGCGCCAACAGTCTTTTCGTCTGCTAACTGTAGAACTGTAATACCAGTTGCATCTGGTGTTACTGAAGTTAGTTTGAAGAATTCGTTGTTAACCTTGATGTAGTCATCAACTGCAAACGAAATGTTAGCAGCAGAAACACGAATGGTGTTTACAGCATTGCTGAAGTCTTCAATAACTTCGTCCTGTCCAACAACTTTCTGTTGTAAGATTGCAATGGAGTCTCCAGAACTGTGTGCCTGAGCAGTTGTTCCTTCTACAGCACGAGTAACTTCAACTGAAGTGGATGATGGGAACTGGACAACTTGGAACATCTCATCGTTGATGACAACGTAACCACCAATAACCATTCCAGCAATAGCATCAACTGCCATTGTGTATGGTGAAGATGCTGATTGAAGAATTGTTCCTTGTAGAGTTGCGCTGCTTCCAGAATCTGCATAGAGATCAACGGAGCTAGTACCATCATGTGCTACAGGAGTAGAACCAAGTCTTGCTCTCTGGACTCCAAGAGAACCTCTACCATCAGGTGGAGAGTAACTGGAGTTAGAGATAACGAATGAACCTGGATCATTGTTGACACCATCATCAACCATCTCAACAGAACCACCTTGGTCAGGTGCTGATCCTAAACCAGTGAGGGTAAGTAGGAATCCTTTCTGACCAGTTAGTGCATCTGTATTGTTAAGTAGCGTGATAAATGCGGAAGAAGTTGCACCAGTTACTACTTCACCCTGAGTAAATGTACCCTTGATTGGGAAGAAGTAGAGATAGTTAGATGCGGATTGATCGCTAATTAGTTCACCAACAGCGTTTGATGTACCACCAGTGATTCTTTCACCTGCTTGGAACGAACCGTTCTTCGCTGCCTGAGGATCAAGTTCTAGTCTTAGACCCTTAACTTCACCGTTAATAGTTGCTTCAGTGTCGTCAAATCCTCTAGAGATAACACCGTACTTACCATACGATGAGTTACCAGAAACAGCACGAATCTTACCACCTCTGGTTGTGCTGTATGAAATGTGAGCGTAGTATGTGAAACAAGAAACGATCTCGGAAGAAGCGCCTCTAGTTACATAGAAACCAACACCACCATCTAGGATCTGGGTGTAAGCATCAAACACCATTGATTTGTTAGATGGTGTTGATGAATTATCAAAGTGTGCGTGAACAGCACCATCAATCATAATACCAACTGCTGCACCGCCAATTGCAGTACAGTTTTGGATGTATGGTGATTTTAGAATTGGTGAATTAGGATCTAGTCTGAAGTAGACACCCTTGATTGTAGAGGTGTCCATGTCCTTATCATCAGATCCCGAAGCAACAAATCCACTCATTCCTTCAAAGATCATGTCCTTAACGGTGGTGTGAGAACCAACGTAGAACATTGTAGACTCTTGGTTTACGCGAGTCGCTGCTCCAGTAATTGCAATATATGGTTCAACCTTAGTGGTTGCACTCATGTTGCCGTTACTGATAGCAGTAGTTGTAATACCAACTAGAGTTGTAATTGCTGCAGCAACAGATGCACAATATGGGGATGAAGAATCAGTTGTGATGCTTGGATCCTTAGTTTGTGTTAGATTATTTCCAGTGGAAACTGTAACAGTCTCGTTACGCATTACCTGCGTAGCGATAGAGTCAATATAGTTTAAAAGATTTGTATCTTGTGCGTCGTCACTGGTAATTGCTGTGCTGGTTACACGGTCGTTTGCATAATCCCAAACTTTGTTGTTTTGACCCGCTTTTACGTTATACTGTAGAGCATCAATGAATGCTTCTAAACGTGCCTTAACATTAGATTCTGTTCCTAGAACAGCACCATCATTTGCAGCATGGCGATGATATGCTTCAGAAGCAATGAATGCTTTGTTTGTTGTGATTAAGTTTGCTGCATCTGCATGAGTATGACTTACGATATCAACGTACTTATCATTAGTATCCCACTTTCCTCCAGTGATGTTTAGGAGGTGAACGTTAGTTGCGTAATCAGAGTCAAGAACTTTAGCAGTCTTAGTTCCATCATGGTTAGAAACGGTATCACCAAACTTAAGGTGTGTTACGCTTGTACCAAGAACGATTGCCTGCATATCGGAATCAAGTCCGAATTCAGGTTTGATTACAGAAGTTCTTAGGTTGTCACCAATTACGGAAACAAACTGAGGAATTTGAATTGGTAGTGTCTCTTCGTAGACACCTGCCTTTACATAGATTGTATGGGGATTTGATGCAGAAGGAGCGTCAGCACCAGTTTTTGCACCAATGTAATCACAAGCATAACGTAGTGAAGCAAATGCTCTGGAGATGCTTCTACCATGGTTTGCATTGTTACCCTCTTTGGTAACGTAGTAAACAGGAGCAGTTGTGTTATTTGATTCCCATCTTGGTAGAAGTGGTGAACCACCAACAGTTAGAACTTGACCACTTGCAACTGCTTGTTCTGCGGCAGTACCAGTAGATCCAGCAGGAAGTGCAATTCTGTTAATACCACCTGCTGCCTGATAAAGAAGGTCACCAATTTCTTGTAGAACCTGAGCAGCGTCACCACCCTGTGACATGTAGTTCCAGAAGTTACCCTGAGCATCAAGTTCAGGAGCAGTTGATGCGCCAGTAGTATTTGAAGTAATACAGATGTAAGAGTTACCATTTCTGTTTACAACATCACCGAGTTGATAAACTGTTGATGAACTCCACTGACCACCCCAGTTAAATCCTTCTACGACAAGATCCCAATATCCAGTGTTGGTTGGGACTGGAACATATGCAGCGTTACCACCTGTTGAAGATCCAGTTGCATTACCAGCAACGGTGAATCCAGTTAGTGAAGCTGTTGCAATACGATAAGTACCGTTATATCCAGCAACAGAACAAGAAGTAATTACGACTTCATCACCAACACCAAAAGGTACGCTAGATTCTGCGAAAGAGAAAACGTAGGTTTGTGTTGTTCCATCACCAGTTGCACTAGCAAGACCTAAGTTTCTTCCGTTAGTTGTAATTTTTGCTGAGTATGTATTACCACCATACTGAACAACATTACCTGGAGCATAGACGGTTGAGGGATTAAAATAACCTTGTGCCTGATAACCAGTTGTTACAACCTCCCAAATAGTGGTATTTGTGTTTGGTTGAACACTGTTGTTATCTTGAGTAGCAACATAACTGTAACCACCATAAGTTACGATGTCACCTTTTTGATAGGCAGTTCCCGTAACCCAAGTATCTTCAAAAGTTAGACCCTCAGCGTAGATAGTCCAATTTGAAGCGGCAAAATTAGCAGACGATGTATGACCTGTGGTACAACGATACTGAGTATTTCCGTACTTAACAATATCGTTAATAGGATACCAAGTGTTTAGATTGGCATTGGTGATCGGATCGGTTCCACCGCTCCAATCTCCTCTATTTCTGATACCTTCAGTATGGATATCCCAATTGCTTAGATCTCCATAGAAAGAAGTTTCCGCAGCTGCGGATGTATGATTGGTAGTACAAACATAGGAGTTTGCACCAAACTTGACAATATCGTCAATGACATAAGCTGTGGACGCGACCCAATCACCGCGCCACTTAAACTTCAGTCTGCCGAGTCTAAAATCTGCCATTTTTTAAATCCTTACTTAG
>Ga0163109_10003439_pt1 | contig 12101 bp, 11 predicted proteins | sample CRUFie1St13metaG_FD_108704 | JGI IMG/M metagenome (GOLD analysis project Ga0163109, IMG submission 108704) | Marine microbial communities from the Costa Rica Dome - CRUD Field 142mm St13 metaG | ecosystem: Environmental > Aquatic > Marine > Oceanic > Photic zone | place: Costa Rica: the Eastern... | reverse complement strand
TGTGAACCATCACCTTTAAAACTATTTGCAGTTACAATTCCAGATACGATAATACCTGTGTCAGTATAGGTGACTGTTCCTAGACCAACACGGTTCGTTTGTTTATTAGCTCGTATCTCTGATGCCATATATCTTTTTGATTATTTAGTTTGCATCTGTTACCGTATCAAAAACATTATCACCAAGTTTGGATGCAAATGCCATGTATACGTATTGTCCACCACTCGCACCTATCATGCTTCCCACATTTTGAACTTTAAATCCTGTTGAATAAAAGTCCATATGATCATTAGTTCCACCAGTCCACTCAGCATAATTAGCATTAGGATATAAAAATCTTCTAATTGGGTTTGGTGGATCACTATCAACTCTTTTATTATCAAATATACCCCAATCATCAGTTGCGTTAGTTCTTTTAAAGATTACACAAGCTGGCTCAAATCCACAATCAACAAAACTATTATTACCATCTTGACCATTACCTTGATATACTCCAAATTTTGAATATCCAGGAATCTCTGTCCAACAGTAAGACACATAAGTAGAACCATTACCATTTACACCATCATCACCTCCAACTGCAAACGTGTTAGTGGTAGACATATTGTTTGGATACACATTAGTATCTCCTCCTTGTGCATTAGTACCATTTAATCTTATATAATGCCCGTTACTTAAACTTACATGATGTACAAACCAAGCTTGACTGGTATTTGTTCTCTTTGTAATGATAAACTGAGGTGCTTTACCTAATCCATGTCCAACTGTACCAGCACTACCAGTTCCAGTATATGTTATGCACGAGAATCCACCCTCAGTATTGACAGAGGCAGCATCAACAGGCACAGTTCCTTGAGTGAATCCTGCTGCTGTTGCAGTTTGATATGCTGTTCCATCAACTGCAAAAACATCAAATGGATTCTTTGGAGATGCTGGTACACTACGAGTATCATCCATTGTAGGTGTAACTACTTTTCCAGTTACATCATTTACAAGTATACTTCCATCAATTCTGATAGCACCCCAATTTATAGTAGTGGAAGAACCTGGTCTTATGATTCTCATATTAATTGAAGTTATAGTTCCAGAACCAGTAGCTAGTGTAATCCAATTTTGATTATTGAAATTTGATCCACCGCCAACTGGCATCGTCTGTTCAGATCCACCATTAAGTGTATAGTATACTGTAATGCCATATCCATTTGGAGAATAACACCATACTTCTACCTTGCTACTATATGAAATACTTGAGGTTGGAGTCCAAGTCATATTTGTATTTGCTGAACTTGAGGAAGCTACGTATGTATTACTATTATACTGTCCGATTTTACCATCAAAAAGACTATCTTTTCCACCACCACCAGTTGCACCATCTGCAGCAATATCTCCTGTCATTTGAGATCCAGAACTGTAATTAGTTCCATTATTAGAGAAGGGTGACGGATGAACTGATGCTAAACCAGCGACTGTTTCTGATTGACAACCAAGGAATACTGTATTAGATATATTTGTTAACGGTGAAGTTGGGGGTGTAAAGTTTGATGTGTAGAGTCCAGTTCCTTTTAATACTCTGACGTTTGATATAAAACCGTGCATTGAACCCGATGAACCACCAGTCGTATCACCAATATTTAATTGTGTTTCTGTTAAATTAGTGGAGTCTGAAGCACTAGATACTTCAACACCATCTTGATATAATCTTAATGTTCCATTTGATCTTGATGCTGCAATATGAACCCACTTCATTAAAGGTATATCAGTCGAAGAAGAAACTGCAATATCACTAGAATAATACATTCCCAATCTATTACTGGAATTTTTATAAAAATAAACACCAGCACTATTACCATAATTATCACCTACATATGTCTGTTGCCCACTTAATGTTACGTGATATACAAACATTTCAATTGTGTAATCTCCAGTGCCAAATTGGAAGTCAGTATAAGTTCCTAAATCCAAATAGTTATTATCAGCAGAGAAGAAAACAGATCCAGATGTTGGTGCTGTTAATGGACTTCCACCTTTCCAACACCAAGCAACATAGTTTTCACTATCTTCATTTACATTTCCAGAACCTTGAGCATTTACACTAAATCCACCTTGACCATGCTCACCTCTTATGGGTCTGTTTACATAACCATTTGTGTTTAAATCAGTATTTAATCCGTCAGATGTATTTGAATACTGCATACTTTGAAATCCATTAATAGAATTCTGTAATATGTGCCAGTCTGTTGCTGATCTATTTTTTATCCATACAAAATCAGGAGTAAAATCTAATCCATGAATATTCCTGTAATTATGATCATCGCCAGTCCAAAGCAGAGTATCAAAATGTCTTTGTGGTCTTATTATTGATTTGGTTGATGTTAAATTTGGTGGTGTGTTTTGTGAGCATAGTGCCAAAGCATTATCAGGAGGAGTGTAATAAAAATCACCGATGCCATTTGCATCTGTATTATTTTGTCTTGTATGATATCCAATGAAACTACTATCCTGTCCAAAGTTGAATATATCATTTTCACTACTGCTACTACCACCATTTGTGCTTACCCAACTAAATGCATACTGATCACTTAATCCATCATTTGGAAGTTCAGGAATAGAAACTGAACAAACAAATGAGCTATTCATATAGTACTTAGCAATCATTTGATCCATGTTAACTGTCATACCAAGAATACGTGTTACACCATCATTATAACCTGTAAATCCACCAGAAAATACTTGTGTATTATTTCCACCAGTTAGACGATGAGCTGTTCCATTGTACATCTCATAGTAAACACCACCTGAATTATGATAATAAACACCAGTATAATTATTTAATCTTCTTGTTATACCCCAATATCTGGTGCGTGATTGTCCTGTCCATCTTACCTCCCAATACCACGTTCCTGTTTTTGGAATGAGCATATCTGACTGACAAGCCACTTGAGCTCCACCAGAATCATTAAATACTTGAAATTTTAAACCAGCTTCACGAATCCCAGTCATTCCATTTGATCGTGACATAAGTGCGAAATTATTGGTGGGAGAGTCAGGAACATTATCACCTATGTGAAAGTTAGTTGATGTAAAGTCATTTCCATTACCACTCGTATCTTTACCAAATGCTGCTGTACTTGAAGTGTCTTTAAATTCTAAATGGAATCCACTCTCTCCATATTTTATAAGTGAATCAACATTTGGAAGAACACCATTTGTACTTACCAAACCACCTGAAGGTGGTGCACCAAGATCACGAGTAACATATCTAACACCAGCGATTTGTCCATCAAATCTTCCACTCTGCATATCACCAAATGTTAATGGAGTTGCAGGGTTTTGATTACTACTTGTGTCAGTTGCACGTAATGTTCCATCAATATATAACCTTAAATTATTCGTTGCGTTTGAGGTTATTCTTATGTGATACCAAGTATTAAGAGATACAGTTACACCAGTCTGATAGAGATTTCCACTTCCTCCCCATACAACAAAGTAATAATTAGGTGCATTGTCTTTATTAACACCAACACAACAACTGCTACCACCAGTTCCGTTCCATCCTCCAATATATGAATTAGCACCAGTAAAGTTATCCAATTTTACATAAAAATCAATTGTCCATTGACTTGCTGGAGCAATAGCATAACTTAAATATTTCCCTCCTGAAATGTCTAGGCAATTTGTTAATCCAAATGAGTTAGAACCAGCAGATACAAAACTTGAGCTACCACCATTTTCAGTAAAAGCAGTTCCATTCAAAGCATCAGTTATATTATTGTTAAGTGCCCAATTGAAATGATCAACTGAGGGTGATATATATTTCTTTGGCATCCATAATCCTGTTTGACTCTCAGTATATGCAAAGGAAGTTGGATCTAATGCTAGTCCATCAACCAAATGAACATCTGCAACATACCCCTCAAACTCATGGTCAGTTGTATAATCACCAATTCTAGTTGAATTACCTCCAGTGTTAAGACTAAAACCTCCAATACCATTATGGGCAACAGCACCATTTATGTATGTGTAAACTGTACCTGAAACCATTTTCATAACTATGTGGTACCATGAATTAGTATCTCTAAGATATGAACTTGAATTTGTTAAAGAACTACCATCATAAATGTATAATTTATTAGCAGTTTGTCCTGTTGTCCCATTAAATGCTAACCCAGCACTTCCAGTTGAAAAAATATACTTATAATCATCTAATTTGGTATGTTTTACCCAACATGAAAATGTATAAGTTGAACTACCAGACTCTGATGTTCTAGTCATCAAACAAATTGATCTACCATGTCTGAATCTTAAACTTCTCTCAATCTTACTTCCACCTATCGCACTATCGGTTGTTATAATATGGGGTAAAAAAGGTCTTACCATTATCTAACCTCAACTAAAATTTACTGATGCACCAGATAATAAAACTGTTGCAACTCCGACTGACCCTACTTTATGAACTGTAAATGATATTAAACTAATCGCACCACTCGCTGTTGGTAATGACGGTGTACCTCCTGATGGGAACTTAAAGTATGTGCTGAATCCAACTGTGGATATACCTGAGTTTTCGATTCTTAATGTATGACTCCCTGCTTCAGTACCTCCACTTACATCTACTGTATATGTTCCACTTGCCACTACTTTATGATCATCTTTTGATAAATCTAATGTTACAACACCACCAGATACAGTTGCTTGCTCTGTTGTGATACCTGGTAAACCAGTTAGTCCTGATGCATCACCTGTAAACGCAGTTGCAGCAACAGTTCCTGTTACAGTCACCCCTGTATTAGTAGTAGCTAATTTTGTATTGTTCGCATATAATAATTCTGCAGTTGAACCACTAACTTTAACCATTGATTGAGTTTCACCAGCGTTAGTTATTCTTACATCTGCACCAGCTAGTGTTAATTGTCCAGTGCCATTTCTTAATCTAGAATGACCCCCAGTATGAAGAATTTGTAAATCTGGACTTCCTGCTGTATTTCCTATTTTTATTATTTTATCATCAGGTATGAATATTCCATCTCTCGCTGTGACCAATCCAACTGAATCTATATTTGTTACGTCTTCGTATGTTAATGTGCCACCAATACTTACAGTTCCTGAAAATGCAGCGGTAGTTCCTGTGAGTGCTCCAGTAAACCCACCAGTCGTTGCAGTTATTGCTGCCATTGAAGATACACCAGCGACAGTCATACCTGCATTGATGTCAACAGGGTAAGTATTGAATGTCGCTGCAGTTCCAGTAACAATGTTATCTGTAGAAGCAACACCAATTAATCCAGAACCATCACCAGAAAAACTACTTCCAGTTATTGAACCACTTATGTTTATTGCACCAGCACCAGTGATACCCATTCCAACAGGAAGATGAGCACCTTTTTCTAACTCAACAGCACCCGTTCCCAGTTTATTTGTTATTTTATTCGCTCTAATTCTTGACATTAATTTACAGGATATCCAAGTTAATTGTATTTATACTATGTGGGAAGACTCAATATATCAGGTATGAAGTTACAGTCATCATTAACTGTAAGATTAACATTATCCTCAACCTGTATATTCGCATACTGTGTATAAGCATTTGAAGAAGTCGATGGAACCTCAACCAATGAATGTTCAGTAATATGTAGTGTATCATTTACATAATATATTGAATTCAGTGGCACAGAAACATCTGCACTTAACGCAGTTCCAAGTCCAGCGGGTAAAGAAGTTAGGTCAGAACCATCGCCAACAAATTTAGTCGCAGTAACAATACCAGTAAAATGACCATCATTAACTTGTAAGTTAGTGGTGGTTTTAATACCAGGACCTGTTATCTTAGTGAGTTCTGTTAAAGACATGATTTATGGTGGATTTGCTGAATTATATGTGACTGCAAGTGTGCATTGATGTTGTGCACTTAAATACTGACCACCAAAAACTCCAAGAGTGAAGCGATATGCATTCCCTTTCATTGCATTAGGTATATCATCAATAAACGTACCAGTTCCACGAGAATTCCAGTGTCCACCACTTACATAATGGTTTGAAGTTCCTGATGGTTGGTTTCCAGACCAACCGTATGAGTTATGGTGAGTATTATTAGAGTAACTGGTAATGACAACTTTGAACTTATCGTGGTCTGCTGGTATTGTAACCGCATTGTTTGAGTAAAGATATTGATGAATACCAACACTAGTTCTTGAAGAACCATTCTTATAAACATATAATCTATCATTATTTGCATTACCACTACCACTACTATTTGAGTTATTACCAGTGGTACCCCAACTTGTAACAACAGATGTATCACTTCCACCAGTTCCACCTTGAGATGAACCTCTGAAGAAATATACAGGATTTGACGCTGCCATAATTCCTATACTAAAAGCACGATCAGAAGTGTTTATGCCATCAGATGCTCTTATTGTAAAATTATAAGTTGTATCAGCAGAGACACTAGGTGCAGTTCCAGTAATCGCACCAGTTGTACTATTCAGAGTTAAGTTCATCGTTGATGCTGGTGTATCTGTATTAGATGTCAATACACTGGTAACTTCTGAATATGTAACTGTTTGTCCGTCAGGGTCAGTAGCGGTAACTGCAATTCCAGATATCGTTGTATCTTTTTGTATTCCAGAACCGATGCTTCCAGCTGGAGTACTCCAAGTTGGTGCTGAACCTGCGTCAAGTGCTGCTTCTAATAAAGTCATCCCACCATCAGGATTTGTAACTTTAACTCCATAAGGTTCACCTGCGACTGTTAAAGCAGGAGTTGTTGCTGTCATGATACCTGAGTTAACGAACGCTACAGATCCTGCTGCTGTTGAACTACCATTTACTGATGACACAAAATGAACATTTGCACCTGATTCAAAATTTTGTCCCACAAGAGTGATACTTGTTCCCGCAGCTCCACTAAATGATGTTGGAGATATGTTGTTAATTAAAGGTTGTGAGTTCCCAACATTTTCCCATGTTGCCCCATTATAAAGTTCTAATTTACCCGTAGTAGAATTATATCTAAAATCTCCTATATTTGCAAAATTATTTCTTGCTAAAGTATTTCCAACTGGTAAATTGAAATCTCCATCAGATGCATCAACTTTATTCTTAAATTCTACTGGACCAGTAAAAGTAGCTGCAGTTCCTGTAACAATATAATCAGTCGATGCTACACCAACGAGTCCAGATCCATCACCAGAAAAAGAAGTTGCAGTAACAGAAGTTGCAGTAATAACACCAGTTACCTGTAACCCATTCTGGACAACGGGTGCTCCGTCAGCAGATTGATTTGTTATTTGGTTCGCTCTGATTCTTGACATACATTATGAGGGTTTTGGATGTGCTGCTTTGACACTTGAAATTCCAACGTACCAACTACCTGTCTTTGCGTCATTACCAAACTTACCAGCTTCAATGTCGTGATAAAGTTGATCTAATTGATCTGCCACACTTGGATAAGTATTAGCAAATTTAAGAATTGGATCTTTACTCCTGTCTTTTTTATATTTTAACTTATCTAATTCATTTCTTGCAGCATCAACTTTTGATTGCTCCCAGAAGACTTTATTTCCATCTTTATCAAGACCATAGTTGACAAAAGCATCAGATGAATTTACTATATTTGGATAAGCCTTCCATATCGCTTCATGATCTAACATTATGGTAATACCTCCTGAACTGTAAGCATCGATATACCCCTACCAGTGTATGAGTAGTCATCATCAGAATGGGTATAATTAATATGTACCCAATAACTACTATCATAGGGACTTCCTGCTTGTACTTTATATGTATGAGTACCTACACCTGGATTATCTATAAAAGATGCTCCTACATGTCTAAGACTATGAGATGTATAATGCTCATACCACGCAAAACATCGTGTTCTACTACTAGATGCAGCTCCTCTACACTCAACAATAGTGGTAGTACCACCTGTTGTTCTAGTCATTCTGAATCCACCATATCCATTATTACTACCAACTATACTTGGAGTAAGAAGAACTTTGTTAGCAACACCAGCAGTTGATCCAACCGTAATAGTTACAGATAAATTACTAATATCCGCAAAATTCTGACCGATTTGTTGTGTTCCTGTAAATGTTGCTTGTTTTGTTTGAATAACACCACCACCTGGTCCATACTCTAATCCATTTCCAGCTGAATTAACTTTTAATGCTTGCCCTGCAGTTCCAATTGCTAGTCTTTCGTTTGTGCTTGCACCTCTTACAACTATATCACCTTGAGTTGTAGTTGGTATAGGTGCCTGACCTAACGCAAGATAATCCCAAGAGGCATGAAGAGTTCCTCCAGAGGAAGGAGCATTACCTGTTGAGGCAGTTTTACAAATATAACTTGACGTAACAGCTCCATCTGCATAATATACGCAGTCATCAGGAACATATGCGGTTGAAGCATCATATTGTTGTCGCCAGTTAAATTTTATTTTGCCTAGATCTATAGTCGCCATTATACGGTCATTATTAAATTACCTGATGTATTTATACTGAAAGATAAACCTGAAGGTCCGATAAAACTTTCTTCAAAAGAAGCATATGTCGCACCATCAATATTATCCACACCACTATTTGTTGTTGTTAAAGATAAACTTTTTCCTATTCCAGTAAAACCATACACCTCTCGACTTGCTAATCCTGATAGATTAGAACCATCTCCACTAAAAGAGGTTGCAGTACAAACCCCAGTAACACGCAAACCAGTTGAGACAACGGGTGCTCCGTCTACCATTCTGTTTGTAATTATGTTGGTTCTGATTCTTGACATATTTCTTTTTGATTATTTATCCTGATACTTCCATTACAGTAATTGTTGATGCACCTCTACCTTGCCAAGAGAGATTTTGTCCATCTTCTGCATGATAATTAACATAAACATCATATGAAGAACTATATGGAGTTGCTACTTGCATACTATAAGTCACTGCACTTGTTGTTGCTGGTGTATCCATATGTGTTCCTGATACTTGCTCAAGATCATATTGATCATTGGTTCCAGAGTGGTGTATTTGACCTGTAACTTGAACTTTATTACCGCTTGCATCACCAACTTTAATCGGTGTACTATCTCTCATTAATCTGCAACTACAATGACCGTTTTGGGCAGACCAATTCATATCATACATCACTAAAATTTTACTATCTGATCTTGTTGGTGTAATTGTAACACTTAATCCTGTTACAGTATGGAAATTAGTGTCATTACTAGGCATATTATAAGCATCAGTTTTAGTTGTTGATCTTACTTGAATGATGCCACCTGCACTACCAGAAGGTAAACCATCTCTTGGAACAATTCGATTGGTTCTTAATTCTGACATTATGCTGATACCTCCATAAGTGTCATCGTAGTAAACTGATCACCACCACTATCATCATAAGAGAAACTGATGGCAGATGATGTCATTCCCCTAATGTACACTTCAAAACCATAACTTACAGTGTCCGTTGTTTGTGGACTATCAAGGTATTGAAAATGATTGTTAGACATTGGAGCGAGATTCGCTGAACAATCAATCCATCCATTATATCCAGGCGTATATTCTGTAATTGATGTTGTTGTTCCACCTATAGTTCTAGTAAATCTAAGATCAAAATAATCAGCACCATTAGTTTGACCATTTTGATACCAACAACATCTCATATCAATCAAAATTTTACTAGTATTAAATTTTGGAGTGATAGAACATAAGGATGTATATACTGTTTGCCAAGAACCAGTTGTTGTTATAGAAACTTGACTAGATGTATTACCATAAGTAAGTTGAACAATACCTCCACCACCATTAGCAGGGACACCATCTACGGGAACTATTTTATCTACTCTTAATTCTGATGCCATAATATTTTTCTTTTAATTATTTATTAAGTCTTAGGAAATGTATCTTTGACATTTTTAATGTACTTATAAAACTCACCATTCTTATCTAGTTTTCCTTCATCAATATCGTGCCAGAGTTTATCAAGTTGTTCTCCGATTTTTGGATAACTTGTTTGTATACCAGACATTCTTTCACTCACATCATTTGTTCTCTGTCTTTGATATCTTTTTGCAAGATGCTCTGCATCTAATCTTGCAATCTCTGCATCCAATTCTGCCTTTGTTGGTTTCGTATCTGTGTTACTCTCATCCCATTGTAGGGTTTCATAATCCTCGTTCATTATAGAGAGTTTTGCTTTTGGTACAAGTGACCTTAATGCGTCTGAATAAAAATGTGCCATTATGCTTTTACCTCCAGTATTCTAAAGGTGCTACGTACATACAAAGAATTATACCAATCATTATCTGACCTGTTTGACCTTCCGATGTATACATTATTATTTGACCAAGATGAACTACCAGACCTTATACAAACCTGAAATGTCAAAGCCGATGTACTACCAGCTACCTCTTCTCTTTCACACTGTCCTGTTCCTGATGATAATGAATTATCATTATCATTTACATATTCGTGGTAGTCACCATAACCCCAACTCTGATGACTAGTGTAAGACAAGAGGGTTCCGTTCTTTTTAAATCCAATACAAGAAGTGTAATCCCCACCAGCAGATGATTGATGGACTTGTGCTCTTAATAATAATTTGTTTGTTGATGCCTTTGGTGTGATTGTGATTGCCATACCAGTCAAATCCGTCCAGTCAGTTTGATTTGCCCAGTATCCGCTTAAGACTGGAGTGCAAGATAACATTTGAACTACAGAACCTGTTGGTATACTATCATATGGTGTTACTGGCATCGTACCAGATACAGATAAGTTTCCATTTACAATTAGTTCTGACATAATTTTTCTCCTATACGATTACCCAAGAACCATCAAGCGTCAGCGTACTATTTAGAGTGACTGGTCCTGCGTTCAACGCATTTAAACCAGTAGTTATATAATAACCACCTGAACGACTTAGATTATTACTGAATAATAATGAACCATCACCAATATATACACCAACCATCGAACTTGCAGCACCTACTAAATCGGGTGCAGTAACATTTGCAGTTTGAACTCCAACAGTAGATGTTGTAAGAATACCAGCAGCTGTACCAGTAAATTTACCACCAGCAACACCTGTTAGATTTGAACCATCTAATGCAGGTAATGTTCCAGTTAACTGTCCAGCAGGTAAATTTGTTAGATTTGCACCACTACCAGTTACGTTACCAGTCAAGTTACCAACAAAAGTTGTTGCAGTAACAATACCACTAATGGGTTCTAATTTTATATTATTACCAACAAATATCTCTGATGCTGTTGTAACTCCTGAAATTATAAGTCCATCAGAAACAGTTGGTGCACCGTTTGCTGCTGCATTCGTTATAGTATTAACACGCATTCTACCAGCAGAAGGACCACCACCTATTGTTCCAAACTCTGCTAATCCTAAGACATCTGGTATAACATCATCTCCCTCTGCAATAATTAGATCAGCACTGTCACTAACTTTTATTTCACCATATTGTGTGTATGCTGCTTGTGCAGAGGCTGGATGATCAATCGTTATTGTTGAGTCAACTCCAAGAGTTGTATTTGTATAATAAAATTTATTTAATGGACTGCTTTGATCTTGACTTAATGCTGTTCCTAATCCAGCAGGTAAATTAGATAAGTTTGCACCACTACCTCTAAATTCAGATGCAGTAATTATACCTGATGCATTTATCTGATTGATTTCAAATCCAGCAGAGTGTAAATTCTGAGTATGAAACTGTAAACCTTGAGTATGTCCCAAAGTTAATGCTGTTCCAACATTAATTATATTATCGCCAATCGTAGTTGAGTTAGATCCAAAAGTAACTATACCAGTAAATGTCGCCTGACCATTCGATTCAATCGTAACTCCTGAACCAACATTAATAGTATCAAATGTTGATATACCAGTATGCACTGCACCAGAATCTTGTGCCTGTATTTTAACATTGCCACCATCATCTTTTAATGCAGTCGCATCAATACCTGTAAGTTGTGAACCATCACCGTGAAACGCAGTCGCAGTTACGACCCCTGATGAAACAATACCTTTACGTGCAGTTATAACACCAATTGAATCAACGTTTGTTACATCTTCATATGTTAAAACACCTGTTAGATTTAAATTAGT
>Ga0163109_10003438_pt1 | contig 12103 bp, 12 predicted proteins | sample CRUFie1St13metaG_FD_108704 | JGI IMG/M metagenome (GOLD analysis project Ga0163109, IMG submission 108704) | Marine microbial communities from the Costa Rica Dome - CRUD Field 142mm St13 metaG | ecosystem: Environmental > Aquatic > Marine > Oceanic > Photic zone | place: Costa Rica: the Eastern... | reverse complement strand
TTTTAACTAGTCTGAATAATAAATCTTTAAAAGAAACTGGTCATACCAAAAATGTGGAAAATGTAGTTTTAAAACAAGCCCTTCTTATAAAGAAATCAGGATGTGATGGTATTGTTTGCTCTGCTCATGAAGCAAAAATTTTAAGAAAAAAATTTAAAAGATTTTTTATAGTAACTCCTGGTATAAGACTTCCAGGTGATGGCGCCAATGATCAATCCAGAATAATGACACCAAAAAATGCATTCAAAAATCGAGTTTCAGGGATAGTTATTGGAAGGTCAATTACTAAAGGGAATATCAAAAATAATGTTAAAAAACTTAATAAGCACTTAAGTTAATGATCAAAGATTGTAAAATTTGCGGCGTATCAGATTATGATACCTTAAATTATCTGATTAATCATTCCTGTCCTCCAAAATTTGTTGGTTTCATATGCAATTATCCAAAAAGTTCAAGATATGTTAAATTTGAAAAATTAAAAAAACTTGTAAATATTAATAAAAAAAAAATTAATTTTGTTGCTGTATTAGTGAAGCCAAATAAAGAAATTTTAGAAAAAATAAGAAATTTACCTTTTGACTATTATCAATTATACGATTGCTCGCCTGATGAGATTAAAAATATTAAAAAAAAATATCGAAAAAAAATTATCACAGCTTTAACAATAGAAGAAGAGTCAGATGTTGAAAAATTTAAATTATTCTCAGAAGTAACTGATATTTACTTATTTGACAGCAAGGGGTATGAAAAAAGTGAGTCTTTCGACCATGGTTTAATTAAAGATCTTGAAATAAATAAAGAATTAATGATTGCAGGCAATATTCAGTATAATGATGATATTATAAGTTATGGAAAATTTGCAGATTACATAGATTTATCTGGAGGCCTAGAAACTTCTGGACTAAAAGATAAGTCCAAAATAAATATTTTTTTAGAAAAAATTAAAAAGATAAAAAATGAAACTTAAAAAAGGAATTCCTTTGATTGATCAACATGATAACCTTGGGTTTTGGGGAGGTAAATTTGGAGGTAGTTTTATTCCAGAAACGCTCAAAAAACCTGTAGAGGATTTAACTAACGAATTTAAAAAACTTAGAAAAAACAAAAAATTTTTAAAAAAAAGAGATTATTATTTTAAAAATTATATTGGATCTCCAACCTCATTTGTAAAACTTGAAAAACTATCTGATCATTTAGGGGGTGCTCAAATATGGGCAAAAGTTGTTTCTGAGGCAAATGGAGGTGCTCATAAAATATATAATGCAACAGTTCATGCCCTAATTTGCAAATCTATGGGTAAGAAAGCCTTAGTAGGAGACACAGGTGCAGGATATGCGGGTAAAATGTTAAGTATGGCTGCAAAAAAATTTGGTCTTAAATGTAAAATATTTATGGGCGCAAAAGATATTAAAAGACAAAAACCTAATTGTGACGCTATGAGAAAAAATGGAGCTGAAATAGTGCCTGTCTATTCAGGAAGTCAAACTTTAGTTGATGCGGTAAGCGAATGTATGAGATATTGGGTATCTAATTGTGATACGACTCACATGGCTGTAGGTAGTACTGTGGGTCCAAATATATTTGTGAAAATATGTGGATGGAGCACAGCACAAATTTCTAGGGAATTAAAAATTCAAATAAAAGATAAATTTAAAAAAATACCAAAAAAAATAAAGTTAATAAATTGTGTTGGTGGTGGAAGCTCGGCTTATGGCTTTTGGAGCGAATTTATAGACTATGATAAAAGACAAATAGAATTAATTGGAGTTGAAGCTGGTGGTCCAAAAAAATCAAAGCTTCATGCTGCTCCACTTAGCAATAACGCAAAAATTGGAGTTTTGCATGGTGCAGCATCATATGTTTGTCAAAATAATGAAGGGCAAATAAATGAAACGGAGTCTATTAGTGCTGGATTAGATTATCCTGGGGTAAGTCCTATACATTGTTTTTTAAAAGACACGAAGAGAGCAAGATATACTTATGCGACTGATGAAGAGGCACTAGCAGCCCATGAAATGGTTACTAAATTTGAAAAACTTAATCCTAGCTTAGAACCTAGTCATGCATTTGCTGAAGCTATAAAAATTGCTCCAAAGTTAAATAAAGATACAATTATAATTGTCAATTCTTGCGGTGATGCAAAAAAAGATCGAGATATTCTTAAAGAGAGATTGGGTAAAAAATAATGGTATCATTACTTAAAAAAACTTTTTTAAGAACAAAATATGAAAAAAGGCCTGCTTTATTGACTTATACAGTCGCAGGAGATAACACAAAAAAAAAATCTTTAGAAATACTTAAATCTATTTCAGATTATGCAGATATTTGTGAATTAGGTTTTCCTCACAATACTCCAATCGCAGATGGCGGGCAAATACAAACAAGTGCTTACAGAGCTATTAAAAATGGTATTAAAATTAACGATGTTTTTTCAATAGTCAAAAGCTTTAAAAAAATAAAAAAAAATAAACCAATTATTTTAATGGGTTATTACAATATGATTTTTCAATATAATGAAAATAAATTTCTAAAAAAATGTAAAGAAACAAATATTGATGGACTGATAGTTGTTGATTTACCCTATCCAGAAAATAAAGCTTTTTCGATAAAATGTAAAAAAAAAAATATAAATTTTATCCAATTAGTTTCTCCAACTACTTCGCGATTAAGATTAAAGAAAATAATTAAAGATTCCCATGAGATGATATATTATATAAGTATGTTATCTACCACTGGTGGAAAATTAAAGGTTTCTCCCAATAAGATATTAAAAGAGTATTCTAAAATAAAACGACAAAATTCCTCTAAAAATATTGTTATTGGATTTGGAATCACCGAGAAAACTATTAAATCTCTTAAAAAAGCAGATGGTTTGGTCGTTGGAAGTGCGATATGTAAGGAAATTACAAATTCTATTAAAAAAAGACAAAATATTGTCACAAATGTTACTAATGTGGTAAAAAAATTAAAAAACAAAATTAAATGAATTGGATTACTAAAATAATTAAAGCTGGAGAAAAAATAAAAACAGCAATACACAAAAGAGCAACTAAAGAAGATATTGCTAAAAGTGACTGGACCTCTTGTTGTAAAGGCCCAATTTTAAAAAAGGATTTAGAAAGTAATCTCTGGGTTTGTCCAGACTGCAACAAGCATCACAGAATAAATCCAAAACAAAGATTTGATATTTTATTTGGAAAAAATAACTATGAAATTTTTAAAACTCCCATTCCTAATGATGATCCATTAAAATGGACTGACTCAAAACCTTATAAAGAAAGATTGAAAATTGCGAGAAAAAAAACTGGTATGGAATGTGGGATGATGGTGGTTTCGGGTCAAATTAATGGAATTAATATAACAGCAGTTGCATCAGATTTTGACTTTCTAGGTGCTTCAATGGCAAGTGCTGAGGGTGAAGCATTTCTTTATGGCATTCAACATGCAATTGAAAATAAAACACCTTTTTTATGTATTAGTGCTGGTGGAGGAATGAGAATGATGGAAAGTTTAATATCTTTAACTCAAATGACTAGAACAACTCTAGCTATTAATGAATTAAAAAAAAATAATCTTCCTTATTTAGTTTGTATAACTGACCCAACTGCTGGAGGAATAACAGCTTCATATGCAATGCTTGGAGATATTCATTTAGCAGAACCAGGTGCTCTAATTGCTTTTGCAGGAGCACGTGTAATAAGAGGAACCGTTAAAGAGGAATTACCTGAAGGTTTTCAAAAAAGTGAATATGTTGAAAAAACTGGATTTGTAGACATTATTGTCGAAAGAAAAGATCTCTCAAAAAAAATTGGAACTTTATTATCAATATTGTTAAAACAAAATTCTGCTATAACCTCTGAAGAAAATGAAAATTCAGAAGATAGTCAACCGCTTTCAAAAGCTGCATCCTAGAGAAATTGACCTTAGTTTAGTACGTATTAAAAATCTTTTAAAAAAACTTGGAGATCCACAAGATAAAATTAAAGTGATTTCAGTTGTGGGAACTAACGGTAAAAATTCGACAATTCAAGCTGCATTTTCAATTTTAAAAGAAGCAAAATTTAAGTGTAATGTTTACACTAGTCCACATATTAAAAAGATTAATGAAAGATTTGTATTTAATAATAAAGAATTGAATGACGATGAGTTATCTGAATTATTTGAGGAAGTTGAAAAGATAAATGATAATAATTCAATTACATTTTATGAAATTCTTACCGCTTGTTACTTATTCAAAGCTGCTCAATATCCAAAAAATATCAATTTAGTTGAAAGTGGTTTGTTTTTTAGATTTGACGCAAGTAATGTTTTTACAACAAATTTGGCAAGTATAATAACAGCCATAGGTAAAGATCACCTAGACTGGCTACCAAAGGATGAACAAACTATTGAAAAAATCGTATTTGAGAAAACATCATCCTTATTAAATTCAAATATAATTATTTCGAAACAAAACACAAAAAAAACTATGGATTGTATTAAAAAAAATATTTCTCAAAATAAATCAAAGAAAATAATATTTAATGAAGATTTTAGTTACTCAATTGGTGAAAATAATTTTTTTTATTACGAAGATAACTATGGAGGAATAAAATTACCTATGCCAAATATTATAGGTCAATTTCAATTAGAAAATATTTCAACTGCAATTGCAACATTAAGAAACCTTGATCTTGGTATAAACGAAAATAATATAAAAAACGGTATAACTAAAATAAATAACATAGGACGACTTCAAGAGATAACAAGTGGAAAACTGAAAAATTTAGTTGAAAATAATAAATTGATAGTAGATGGGACTCATAACCCGCTTGGAGCAAAAGTCTTAAATGAATATTTAAAAAGTTTACACTGTAATAAACACATCATACTTGGAATGATGATTAATAAAGATCATAAAGACTTTATGAGTTATTTTAATGATATATCAACTTTAACCACTATTGACATTCCTAATCAACCTAATTCTATTGGAGGAAAAGAACTTAAAAAAAAACTGATTAATTTTAAAAATGTTCAATATAAAGAAAGTATAATCGAAGCAATAAAATCAATTTCAACTAAAAAAAATGATTTAATACTAATTACTGGCTCTCTCTACTTAGCTGGGGAAGTTTTGAAAATAAACTAGATATTTTTGTCTAAAAATTCTTTGATATGACTTTCGGGTGCACCACCTACTTTTCTATCAACCTCAACACCTTTTTTATAAATGATAACAGTTGGAACTCCCCTTATTCCTGCGGCACTTCCAGTATTAATACCACCGTCTTCAATGTCTGCATAATAAAAATTTGCTTTTTCTTTATATTCATCTGAAAATTTATTCATTATTGGTATTAAATTTTTACATGGCCCACACCAAGCAGCTGAAAACTGAACTACAGACACATCTTCATTTTTAATTTTATTTTCAAAATCTTCATCTTTAAAATCCTGCATCATAGTAATTCCGATATAATAGATTCATCATAATTTTCAATGGGCAAAAAAGTTTTTTTTATGTTTATTAACTAAGCATCGGAATATCTTTGCTCTAAATTCATTACATAATCATTTATACCATCTAAAAATTTAAGCTTTTCATCAACTGTTTTAAATGAGAACATTTTGTCGTTATTTTCTCTAATCTCGTCACACTCTGCGTAAAAAGCAGAAACTGTCCACCATTTTTCTTTATTGGTGCTTAAAATTCTCGAGGCTATTCTTCTTTTAATCTTTTTATATATATCCTTTGGTAAAATCTCTGGCATTTCATTAAAAATTAGTCCATGACCAAAAGTCACTAATCTATCATCCTGAAATTTATCTAGTAATAATAACTTTTCTTTCCAGTCGGAATTGTGAAATTTTGAAAATAAAGCCTCATCTTTAGCTGGAACAAAGCCTCCTGAATAAATAGATTCTTCTGGCTCAATGTCCTCTTGGGAAGATGTTTCCATCTTTTCCTCTGCAGCTTCTTTTAAGATATGACAAATATCTCGTGAAAACTTTTCATTAGTTTTCATAAGTTCTGCTCTTTTATAGAGTAAATTTTCACCAATTTTTTTATATGGATCTACTTTCATACCTAAGCTTTTATCTAAAATAATAGGTGCTTTATTTGATTTTATAGTCTTATAAAATCTAGGAGATTTTTTCATCTCTTTTTTCAAATCTTGGTAATTAAGTTTTTGAAGTTCTTCTATATTTGCAGATAAATTTACTACCTGTCCCCATTTATAAATTGGATGCATACACGAATTTGGATGTAATGGTGAAACCAAAAATAAATAATTTTTACCAAAAAAATTCTCGTTTATTGTAAACATTTTTTCTTGCTTAATTAAATTTTCTACAACAACTTTACTTTTTGTCTTTAAATATTCATGCCATAAACTAGGTTGTCTTTTTTTTAATAATCCTAGAACCTTTACAGTCAACTCAGTATCAAATAGAGCTGAATGAGCACCCGAAGACTCAAATCCATTTAATCTACTAAGAGATTCAAGTTTCATAGATTTATTACCTTTTGAGTTAAGCTCAGTTTTTAAAACATTTTCATCAATTGCAAATGCCGCTTTAATCATATTCAAAGCATCATGCCTTGTATTGCCCTCTGTATTAATTAAATATGGTTTTCTAAGTGATTTAAAAAACTCACGTCTTAAAATTTCATCATCGAATCCTATACTGCTAAAACCCATAAATGTTGCTGGAGACCACTGTCTAAACTTTTTCTCTAACTGAGAAATCATTTGGTAATGGCTTAAATTACCTTTTGTGATTAAATCTACATTAGATTTATTTATGCATAAAGCAGTTGCTGAAGGAACTCTGTCTTGTGGTATTCTACATCTTGCTGAAAATCTCTCTTTTTCCTGAAAGTTTTCATCAAGAAGTATTGCACCGACTTCTATCATTGTTGCCCAGTCTAATTGAGCTGAGTCTGTCTCGATATCCCAAATTACGTAGTTCAATTTGCAAGCCTTTGAGAATAAAATTGTTCTACTCTTTGCATAAATTGATTTTGATAATTTATAAATCGTTCACCAGTAATTATAAATCTTTGAAAAATATTATCTTTAGTACATAAAAGAATTACTCCTTGATTTATATTAGTTCCATATACTGTATTATGTGCCAATGCATAGGCTGCACACTGTAAATAATAATCATCTATCCACTCATCTTTTTTTGGCTTATTAGCATTTTTAAAATCTATTAAACTTTCTTTATTTTCATAAATACCAATACAGTCAGCGGCACCTGCGTATTTTCCAGGATAATATAAGGTGGCTTCACATCCCCAAATCTCCATTAATTTATTTCTAAGTCCATTATTTATTATTTGATCAGCCATCATTTTTTCAAGAGTGTTATCACCAAGTAAATCCAAATTTAATTTTCCAAGTAAGAATTTTTCTAAATAATCATGCATTGAACTTCCACGAGTGGTTGCTTCTCTTGAAATAATTTCAGCTTGTTTTTTTCCAACTCTATTTTTCCATTCAGCGAGTTTTGCTTTTTTTTCCTCAGACTCAGTTGCTTTTAAAATTGTTGTAACAGAGGGAAGATTTTCCTCATTTATAGAGTAATGCCTAGTGCCTTGAACAATTGATCTTGTAGATTTAGGATAAGTAAATTTATTATTCCACTGCATGTGATTTCTTATAATCGGTATTATTGGAAAAAAGAAATTAATTTTTAAGTCGTTTATTTATGTCAGCAAATTTCTCAACGTTCTCTGTCAATACAGCTTTTTCAACTTGCTCGGGATCTTTTATGTTTTCTAAAGTTCTGGTTATTGATCTCGCATCTTTTCCAAAATTATCAACAACTGTCATGGCCTCCTCAAGTTTTTTTCTCAATTTGTAAATATTGTCAAAATGACTGGAAAATCTTGCACTAATTGTTTTTAAATGATCGTAAATTTCTGTTGCATGTTTAGAAATTTTTAGAGACTGGAAGCCCATATGCAGAGACTGTAAATAAGCTGAAAGAGTATTAGGTCCACAAATCACTATTTTATATTTTTTCATTAATTCTTGTGTTAATAACTCTTTTGTACTGGGATCTTGATACTCAGTTAACTCCTTATAAAGGCTTTCAGTTGGAGCGTACACAATTGCAAAATTTGAAGTTTTAGGTGGTACGATATATTTTTCCATCACACTTTTAGCTTTGGCCTTAAACGCACTTGCTAATTTTATTCTAGCATCTAAAACTGCTTTTTTATCGTCTGCTTCATGAGCATCTGTAATTGCCTTAAATTTTTCAATTGGAAAATGTGAATCGATTGGAACCAAAACATCTCCTTGAAGCTTAATTGCAAATTCTACATTCTCGTTTGTGTCTTCTTTCATTTTAACATTAGTCATATAATGAGATGAAGGTAACAAATCTCTAATTAATGCTTCCAAAGAATATTCAGCCAGAGTCCCATACTTTTTAACCCCTGCTAAAATTTTAGTAATCCCATCTTGGCTTTGATTTAATAACTTTACTTGCTCATTAAAATTTCCAACTTTTTCATCAACTTTAGTTAAGGCCTCAGTCATATCTTTCGTGACCCCAGTCGATAAAGAATTAAATGAAGTAGACATCGAACTTAGTGATGTATTAATTGTAGAATTAAGGCTATCTTTTAATCTTACAATTTCTGCGTTTAAATTAGCTAATTCCTCAGAATTCTTATTTTCATTTTGGTTATCCTTATTACTTCTTTGTTTAATTAATAAGAAAATCACGAAAACTATTAGCGCTAAAAGCAAATATATTAACGAATCTTGCATAATAATCTAATTATTCCCTCTTTCTATAAAGTAAACAAGAAAAAAATAATTATCTTTATTTAGATTATTGGTATATTTTTATTTAAAGAAATATTACTTGGAAATTATTCTAATTAAGTTTTTTAATCCCTTTTTATTACTATTTTTCTTTGAGACAAATATACAAGCTTGTGATTTTAGTATGATACCATCTCGTAATTCTCGTAAATTGTTGGCTTTCAAAGTCAATCCTGTTTGAGTGACGTCTGATATAAGTTCTGAAGATCCTGTAAAAGGATATGCCTCCGTTGCTCCTAAACTATCAATCAATTTAAATTGGGTAACTCCTTTTGAAAATAAAAAATCCCTTGTTAAATTTGGATATTTAGTAGCCACTCTTAATCTTTTTTTTTTTTTATCTTTAAATTCAAAAGCAATTTCTTCAAGGTCAGCTATTGTTTGGACATCAATCCAAGGATCTGGGATAGCTACGACTAAATTAGCTTTTCCAAAATTAAGTTTTTTTATAACATTAATTTTATTTTGTGTAATTATTTCACTTTCTTTCAATAAATCAAAACCCGAAAACCCAATATCTAAAGAGCCATCACCTAGTCTATCAATAATTTCTCTTGCATGTAAATATAAAATTTTTATATAAGGTTTATTTTTAATAGATCCTATTAAATCTCGCTTTCCTCTCTCAGAAATGAGTTTCAATTTTTTTTTAATAAAAAGATTTAAAACATCTTTTCTTAATCTTCCTTTGCTTGGAATTCCTATAGTTATTAAATTTTTCATAATTAATAATTTAGGTTAAATGCAGCTCCGACTGCTGGTATTTGCTTTTTTGAACCAAGGTCAAAAATTAATTTATCATAGCGACCACCATTACAACAATTCATAATTTTTGAATTTAATTTGATGTCTATCTTAAAAACCATTCCAGTATAATATTCTAGTTGTCTACCAAAAGATGTTGAGAAAAAAACATTTAATTTAGATATCCGATTTTTTGAGATTGGAAAATATTTTTGATCGACAATAAGATTAATCTTATGTTTTTTAAAAAATTTATTTAACACATACCCAGCTTTATCAATTGGACATTTTATTTTTAAAAACTCTTTAATAATTTTTGATATGTTTCTTCCTTTGCTTGTCCTTCTTGGATCTTTAATCTTTTTATCAAACCTTTCTAGAATTTCTTTTAATGTTCTTCCCGCAATTATAGATGATTGATTATCCTTTAGCATTTTTAAATATCGTCTTTTATCGACTTCTACAATAGTTGGATCTACATCAGAATTTGTCTCTAATCTTTTTAATAAGTCATTGAAATAATCCTCTCTCCAGAAATGCCTTGTAAGTCTTAATTTCCATCTTTTTGGTATATCCAATTTGGAGATAAGAAGATTGAAGATCTCTACATTGCCGATTGTGAGAATGCCTGATGAATACTTTAAATCTTTCAGTGATTTTATTGAAGTATTTATTATTTCTTTATCATCATTTTTTTCGTCATTTGATCCTATGATCTCAAAACCAATTTGATTTCGAATAATTGAGTTTTTTTTATCTGGAGATTTTCTATAAGCCTGTCCACTATAAAATATTTTTTCTTTTCCCTTTAAATTATTGTCTAAATATCTAAGACAAGAAGCAATTGTAAGATCAGGTCGCAAGCATAATTCATTACCTGTCTGATCTATAAATGAAAAAATAAATTTCCTAAAACTTTCGCCAGATCTTTGGACTATATGACTAGTCTCAATAACTGAAGGTAATTCAATATATTTGAAACCTTTAGACTGAACTGATTGAAGAATTTTGTCAGATAAATTTTTTGATTTCATTGATTAAATTTTCTTTTGGAATTGTAATTTGGTTATTTTCTCCTTTAGTTCCAAGTAGATTTTTTAAAGTAATTTTATTATCTTTAAATTCGTTTTCACCACAGATAATAGCTACTGGACACTCTCTTTTATTTGCATAAGTAAGTTGTTTGCCTAAATTTTTTTCACTATTTAAAAATATTTCTGAATTTACATTATTTTTTCTCAAATTATTCAGAATTTCATAATAATTTTTTAAATATTTTTCATCCATCACACAAACTATAACTGGTTTTTGTGAAACTATTTCAACTTGATCTAATTGCATCATAGCAAATAGCAATCTATCAACACCAAAACTTACACCTGTTCCAGGAATATCTACGCCTTTAAATCTTGAAATTAATTTATTATATTGTCCTCCCGAACAAATACTGCCAATATCAACTTCTTTGCCTTTAATATTTTTTGCTTTAAAATTTAGATTTGTTTCAACACAAAACCCATCATAATAATCTAGACCTCTGACTATAGTAAAATTAGTTTTTACTTGATCAAAATAATTTCCAAGAATTAAAACTTCAAATAGTTCTTCTAGTTCTTTAATTCCTTCTTGTGTCAGAGAATTCTTAAAATTCTTTTTAAGTTGATTTAAATTTGTAATCTTTAAAAAATCTATAATTTTTGAAGCTTGATCATCATTTAAATCAGCTCCTCTTGTAACAGCTCCACTCTTATCTTTTCTTTCTTTTTTTAATAGTTGTTCTACTCCTTTAAATCCAAAACCAGGTTTATCAAGTTTATCGATAGCTCTCATTACCTTAATTTGTTTGTTTTGTGGGATTTTTAAGTCTTCAATTAATCCTTGAATAATTTTTCTGTTATTAACATTAATAGTGAACTGATCTTTTTTTAAACCACAATCAACTAAAGTATCTGATATTAAATTACACAACTCAGAGTTAGCTTGTGCTGGATTAACGTTTCCAACTATATCACAATCTGCTTGAGTAAATTCCCTATATCTAGCATTTCCAGATTTTTCATTCCTGAAAACATTTTGAATTGCATATCTTTTATATATTGAAGGAAGATCTTGATTATTTTGTGCAACGAACCTGGCAAGAGGACTGGACAAATCATACCTTAAAGTAATATTCTTTTCCCCATCTTTAAAAGAGAAAACATCAGACATAGGATTACTCTCATCTTCTGCCAGAAAGGAGCCGATATTTTCACTAATTTCGAATGATGGCGTTTCTAATGGATCAAATCCAAATTTAGTAAAATTTTTCTCAATGACTTTTAATAGTCTTTTTTTGAGAAGTAATTTTTTATTCCATCTATCTTCAAATCCTGCAGGTAAACCAGGAATTAATTTATTTTTTTTAATCATTTTTTGGTACCTTGAGTAGGTTACGCTCCTACGACTTCGGATCCACAAACCGACGTGATACTATTTCACCATCAAGGCATATCCTTTTTTGTTTTATCTTATTTTGTTGTTATTTAAAA